>FZPS01000166.1_pt12 | contig 15612 bp, 15 predicted proteins | sample 1817821 | NCBI WGS metagenome assembly FZPS01 (sample SAMEA104158645, study PRJEB21678) | metagenome | place: Germany | collected 2015-04-21 | reverse complement strand
TGAGTTTCTTCAAGATAAGCGAGTTCGTAGGTCATTGGGATTGACATTCTTTCTGATTTTGTGTAAAAGCCGCCACTCTTTTAGGACGGCTCTGCCTTGGATAAAACCTTTAATACACCCTACCACCCTTGTGTATAGCCACTACCCTTGCAATAGTGTCGGCTATTTCTTGCATAGTCATCGGATTGCTGATATTACAAATAAAAATGATGTCCCTGTCATTGTACTTAGACCAACTATTTTGGCCTAAACTCCAGTGTTCAGAGGTAAGCAATTCACCAGTACTGATATTGTAGTTTAGTTGGATGTAGTATCCGTCGTAGTAACCCTTTGTGCTTTTACTCTCTCCCGCTACCTTGCGTAGTCCTATCATTTTTAGTCCGTGCGTATTGACTTTCATAGGTTGACCTCCTTTGGTTAAATTTTTAAATGTTTTTATATGTTTTTATGTGTTTTTTATAACTGTGGAGGCCTGAGGTTAATTTTGATTAAGTTTGACTAAAAACTTATAAAACCATCTGACTGGCTATGGAAGGCGTCTAATCGAGTTCTGAGGAGTTGTAAAGCTGAGGGTGGGGGTTTGCCACGACTTACACCAATAAAACATCCTGTGCTTCGTTCTGGCTAAAATTATACCTATAATAAACTAACCCCTTAGGTGAGAAATCTACCTGAGGGGTTAATATAATTATTTTAGTTATGCACCTAATAAAAAGTTTCCATATTCATCGCTTAAAACGTACTCGCCGTTGCCGTCCTCCACATAATAAACCTCAGTACCTTCGGTCATATTTCGGATAGCAAGCAGGTCAGTTACAGTCACAGTGTCGCCAGTATCAAGGTCAAGGAAGATTACATCAGTTGTACCCGCCCCTGAACCTACTCTGACACCAAGGATTTCTCCTGTCTGTACTCTCGAACAGTACAATGCACAGGTGCTATTACCTCCTAAGGCTATCACTACGCAACGAGAGTTTTCCACACTATCCACAAAGTTATCCACATCCGAAGGTCGAGTAACTTCTTCGATTACAGGAATTGATAAAGCTCCCAAGATACCTTCGTCACAAAAATACTGCAGGTCTACGCCATCAACAGCAGCAAGGGTAAGCCTATCCAAGCCACTGATAAAACCTCGCTCACCTGCCAAAAGCAAATGAGTACGCCACGCTTCCTTCGTCCAGTCTTCCTCAGACGAACTTAATACTGCGTAAATCGCCTTTATAGACTTATCTACGCCTGACGGGAACAATGAAGCCAGCCAATCGGTGACATCATTCTCATATTCGCCGGGAAACGTCAACGCATATACACTATCAACCTGCCCATTCTTATAAACGGCCTTTATAGGGTGTCCAAGCGGAAGCTTTAAGAACATTCTCGCTCCTGTCGCTCTTGACATGAAACTATCAGCGTCAAGCCACGGTGTCGGATACTCTCCGTAAGTGTACTCGTGAACTGGGAACATTGTAAACGGCTTGGAACTCCACGCCTGCGTAATTTTGTCGATTAAGCAAGCTGAATAGTCGCCTAATCGCAATACACCCGCCGCACACGACGCAGATATGGCGTCAGCCCATTCCTCCACATCGTATGGACCTACGCCAACACCTGCACTCCTTAAAACTCTTAAATGCCTTGGAGTAATCATCTTACACCACCTTCCTTACCAGACCTGCTGGGCCTGTGCTGGGTTAGTCGGTGCAAGCCTCTCACAATCCAAAGTCACTAAAACGCCATTCTTGCCGGGTAAGAACCCTCTGAATGTTACCTTGTTAATCCTATATCCACGAGGAATAAGGTAGATTGCGTTCACATTCGTAATATCGGCATGACTTAGGTTGAAACAAGGATAAGTCATAAGCATACGGCGTCCGTCTGGTACACGAGCTACAAACTGCACTACAGGGTTCGGTGTGCTTCCGAATAAAACTGCGTCAAAGGATGGAATTCCTCTGTGAATTTGCATTATCACGTGTTCCATTAGTCTGCCCTTTGCCGTAGCCTGTGCAACATCCAGAGCATACCAGCCTTCCCGAACCTGAGCTTCCCACCCCAGAATACCACTGGCCTGTGCCACTTCCAGCATAAGTTGCTTTGTAGCGGGTGTCGATAGGTCAAGAGCAGCTCCATCATGCACTCCAACAGCCGTACATATTTCACCGTCTCTGAACCCGCCATTGACTGCCTCAGAGTATATGGACTTCATATCCTCCAAAACACCGTTTCTCCTCTTAGCGTCAACATGGTCGGCAAGAACATATTTCACGCCGTAAACTACGTCACCGCCTATTCCGTGAAGAAACAGCTTTTGAAGTCCTGTGTGGAGCTTTTCGGTCATAACTGCCATAGGACTATCACCTCTCTAACTACTCTTTCTTTTTCTTGGTCTTTTTCGCTGAGGATTTACGGGCTACAATAGCCGATAAAACCCCATTCTTCGCAGCCAGTTCTCCTGCACCGTGCTTCAAGATAATGTCGCCAAACTTACCTGAATTGAAGTGCAGAACCAGAACTGCGTCCTTACCCTGCATAAGGGTATATACTGCTAAATCAAAGTTTCTCTTTGAATTGATGTTTTCTACTATAACTCCATCCTTACGAGGCTTATCAACAAGTTTCAATGCCTCACCTGCGGTAATTGCACCACCTGCGAGAATAATATCATAACCAAACTTCCTAGGCTTACCTTTGGATGCCATTTTATCCAGTGCGTCTTCTCTTACGCACTTCGCCAAATAGTAAGCAACACCGAAGGCGTCGGATTCGTCATAGTTCTTACCGTTCTTTTCAAGCACCTTCAAAGCAGGTACAAGCTCAATAGCCTTCTGCCTTACCATTTCCTTCTGTACAGCACTGCCACCTTCGAGCTTAACATTCAAGAACTGCTTCTTCCAACGCTTATTATTTACAGAAGATACGCTGAACTCCAAGCCAGTTTCTACAAGAAGTTCTTCCAAACTGGAAGCCATCATGTATAGAGCCTTGGCGTCGCCAGCGTACCCGATAAAAGGTTCTTCGTAAGCAGTATGCTTGATTGCATACTGCCTAATAAGACCCTCTAAATATTTCTTCAAAGCAATTTTATATTCTGCAAGGGATTCTGAATTCTCCCTTACTACCGCCGATGTAAAACCAAGCCTACCTCCCACTGACATCAGACATACGCCTGAACGTGTGCTGGAACTGTCCATGCCCAACACATACATATCAGCGTCAATCACAGGCGGTGTGGTCGTTACATTCCCCTCGATGTCCGTGTAAATTACCTTAGCCATCGAATCATGCCCCCTTTCTACTGTCCTGCAATTTCATCCAAGCTTGAAAACTGTGCGTAGCCGAATAAAGCTCTCACCTGTGCTGGCTTGAATTGCTCTGAGTGACGGGTAGCGATGTGGTAAATGGTTGTAACGTGATTATCCCTCTCCTCAGGTGTGCTGAATATACCCAGAACATTATCAGGAGTTCTGATTGTTTCCGCAGTTTCACCACCAGAGGTCTCATCAAAGGAAATGTCAGTCTTATTTCTGGCTTCCTTGATTGCTTCCTGCTTGAACTGTGCCGTAGCAATACAAGCTGCTCTCGGAGTTAGTTCATGCTCGATATAGTTCTTCAAAAGAATATATGCTGATGACAAGTACTCAGTTTTCTTTCTTCCTGTCTTAGTCTGCAGGTTGAGCAAACTGTCCACAACAAGACAATCAAAACGGTTAAATGTCTTATAATGCCCGTCAATTACGTCAAGGAAGTCCTCTACGTAACCAGTTTCCTCAATAAAGCTGAGGTTTTCATTCTGTGCGATTGCCAACCTTGCATTGATAACCGCTCTACGTTCTTCCTCTGTCTTACCTGCCAAACCGCCAACAAGGTCTTTGGAAGTAATATTATGACCCTGCTCGAAGCAGATTGCCGCAATGAGCTTGTTAATCCAAGATTCTTCTGCTGAACCTTCCATAGCCCATACTGCTACACGTCTGCCCGCTTTCAGAAGTCTGTGTACCATATACGCTGATAAAGTGGTCTTACCGCCCTTCGGAGGTCCAATAATACCCACCATGTGCGTTCTACGGATACCCGTCCAAACATTGTCGATTTCAGGTATACCAAGTTTACAAAGCAACTCTCTTTGTGCTGCCTTTTCAGCCTGACGCTTTTCATCAAGCTGTTCGTCCAGCCACTCAGAGCCCAATGTAAACTGCCTTGCTCCCTGCGCACGTCTTAGAGAGTCTATTCTCATACTCTCTACCAAGAAGAAATCTTTTACACCCGAATAGCCTTGATATTCCTTTCTACGCCCACTCCTGTAATCTACATAAGGGTCAGGATTGCTTAAAATAGCTCCCATGATGTTTAAGCACTGTCTTGTGTACTTACGCTCAAACAACTCAATAAAGCTGTTTACAGCACTGTCAAAACCTTCTGAGCCGATAAATTCCATATCACAGATACGCTCAAAAGCCGCCTTCGTCATCGACATGAAAGCGTCATATTCATCAGATTCAGTGAAGTCGGCCGCAAACTGTGCCAGATTAACCTGAGGAGCGCTCAAGATAAGCTCTTTATTCTCGTTGATAACTGCTTCCATCATCGTCCAGTCGCCTGTTGTAATACGTCTGGTCGCTACAAGCTCGTAAAGGATAGCATACTCGTCTTGGAACACATTATCCCTGAAACGTGTTATGAACTTCGACACATTATCCATACGCTCCTGTTCAAGACGTTCATCAGATAAAACTTTGCGTCGGAGCATACCCGCAAACATCTTTTCAATTATGGCTATATCGTCCTCATCATATTTATAACGAACTCTAATCTGCCTAAAACCTGCCATCTATAAAAACCCCCATCTACTCTTAAATTAGCATAGTCGGTAAATCGTCCAATGACATACCCACGCCACTTAAAAATTCTTCTTTACCTCTCCTTACAGCCTTCACATTGGAAATTCTGCCTTGAATAGCATAATTCCAGCACTGTTGGTAAGGTACTTGCTGTTGCAGCTTGCCGTCGGATAAAACCAAGCCAACCAGCTTGTTTCCACGCATAATACGACCCACTGCTCTCAACTGAACTGTATTTGTCTGGGCCTGCTCATTCGCAGGTGAAGCTTGAGGATACTGCATACCCTGAGGAAATCCTTGTGGGCGTTGGTACGCCTGCGGTTGTGGCTGAGGTTGCACTGGACGCTGTATCGGCTGTACAGGTTGCTGTGTCGGCTGTGGTCTTCTGAACATATCAAAAGCTGTCGGAGCTTGTGCCTGTGACTGTCTTGCCTGACCGTAACCCATCGGATTTGCCATACCTGCTCTGTCTCTACGCATTTGACCTGACGACACCGGGTTTGGTAGCATTATGAACATCTTACGAAACGCCCTGTAATCAATCACCCTCGTGTTCTTGCCGTCAAACAATATAACTGACATCGGGGATAACGGTCTGTCTTTATACAAGAACTCGTAGGAAGATTCCCCTCTCGGAACGATGAAGACGCCGAAATTCTGCTGAGCAGGTACTCCAATCATCGTGTAAGTATGCCCGCCCTTCAATGAATACGCCTTAACAGGCCTTCCATTCGGGAATTGTACACGCATTTTCATAAGCTCTGAAATCTTCATTCGCTTTTCTTCGCCCGTCATCAAGTCCTTTACTGCACAGCCCAACCCATTGCAAGCACTGCGTTCCTCACGGCTGGCAACATAGACGGATAAAACCGACCTTACCTGACGTGCTGGAACGAACTGCTCTTGTCGAAAATTGTCACATAGCGCTTGTTTCGCCATAGTCTATCCCACCTTTCTGTGGTTACTTCTTCTTCTTGCTTTTCTTATTCTTCGCCTCAACGTTACGCTTTCTATGCTGTACCGCACTGCCGACCTTCACACCGTCGTCGTACACTGAATAGTACACGTAAGTAGAGGGGTCTAAGTATGTTCCCGGATTTACTTCCTTTGCGTCTACGATAGCAATACCATTAAGACCGAATAAAGCTGGGACTAACCCCGCATTTAACTCTGTCAGCTTCTGCATTGAAGCTGTCGAAATAAGAATTGTTGCTTTACGGGTCAATGCTCTCGTGCGGAGAAGTTCGCTAAGCATTGCTAACCCGCCAGTTACCAAACCTGTTTCAGGAAGCTGGATAATTACGACGTCGCTCTGTGCGTAAGATTCCCAAGTAAACTTAGGAGGTTCTACATCCTTCGGCTTGAACATCGGAGTTGCTCCCTCGTAAATAGCTTTGTACGCCTCATTAAACAATGTGAAGCGTTCAATGCTGTCACGTATAGCCTTAGGCGAATGTGCCAAGAACTCCAAGGTGTTCAAATAGCCATGAGCTCTCTCGTAAAGGCTCTTTAACTCGCCAAGGGTTATCATCGGAGTTACAGATAATCCCGTAGCGAAAGCTGTCTTTATAACATCATCTACAAACTCTGGGATTGCCCAGCTTGTGCCAGCTGCAATCCAATAAGAGTGTTCGCCAAATTCCTTGTTGCAAATAGAAGCTACGATACTCTCCCACATCTTCACGTAGTCATCTACGACCTCCATAGGTATTTCAACTTGGCTCGGAGTACCCATAGAGTCCAAAATACGCTTACGATTTACGATTGAGTGAAGACGCTCTGCCGATGGAGGACGCTTGTCAAGGTGCTTCTTATCTATAAGCCCAAACTTCAAGAACTCCTCAACCTGCTCTGGCGTCATTTCACCGCTGAGGAAGTGGAATGGAAGCCCTTTCTTAGCCATCGCACTCTTTGCGATATACTCCTCTCTTGCCTTCTGTACCTCTGCCTCACGCTTTGCTCTGATTTCCCTTGCTTTGTCGATTTCAACCTGTGTATGTGTCTTGCCGCTAAGCATAAGAGAAGTTACGCTCTTATCCCTAATTTCAGCAAGAATAACTTCCTCAGGAAGCTTCTTAGGATTAAAGTCAATGTCATCAAGGACATAATTTTCAACCTTTAAGCGGGCTGATTCTTCAACTAACAGCCTCTTTACATCGTCCGCTGTAAGCTTGTGCTTTTGAACCAATACATCCATCCACATAGCTTCAACTTCTTCGTCACTTATGCCCTGTGTGAAAGGTTCAGGCTCTTTAAGTACGACGGTTTCAAACTCGACGTCCTCGATAATATCAGGGAATTCTTCTTCCACCTCCCTACGCTGTGTGAAGAAAGACATGCCACCGCCCACCTTAGCCTTAGGAGTTTCCTGTTCAGCAGGTTCTGCTTCGACTTCGGATAAAACCTCAGCAGGTTGCTGTTCCTCTGGAACTTCTAAGCTGTCCCAGACTATACCCCCGCCGTCTTCTTGGCCCTCTCCTAAGCCCAACGCCTCGTTAAGCTCGTCGATTAACGCATTGTCAAGGTTCATCGGCTCTACTGCGTCTGTGTCGGGAGTACCCGCCATATCAAGAGCTTGCAGGATGTCGTCGGTGTCAAATTCACCTTCTATATTATCTTGCATCGGCTCTACGACGTTTTCCATGTCTGGAAACTCTAATTCCGCAAGGTCGCCGAAATCATCGAACGTATCCATGCCGCCGTAAGCAGTTTGTTTATCAAGATTTTCTAATCCAACGAAGTCGTCTTCCGTGATTTCTGGTGTCGTAGCTGGTTCTGTAGCTTCGTCCTTGCCCCCGAATAAAACCTTATCATCTTCGGTTACAAGAGTTGGAGCTTCGCTACGAACTGCGTAAGCAAAGTTCTTATGAGCCTGCCTACGCAATGTGAATTCGTCGCCAATAAAACCTTCTGCTCTGAGGCGGTTCATTTCAACTGAAAGTTCTTGCTCACGCTGTGTCGCCCGCTCAATCTGCTTATCGGTAGGTGTCCCTTCCTTCGGCTCTATCGGACGACCTGTATATTTGAAGTAGTAGCGTCCACACTTCGTGCAGTAGCACTCACTGTTCTTGTTGTGTACGATACCGCTTTTCACTACGACGCCGTTGCAATACTCTCCATTGACTATCTCCAAGCAATACCTTGGAGTCTCAGGAGGTAGAGGCTTTGCAGGTGATTTCTTCGCCTGCGTAGCCTTTTTAGTTGTATTTTTCTTTGCGGTTGACTTCTTGCCCGCAGACTTCTTGCCCGCAGCCTTTTTAGTTGTATTTTTCTTTGCGGTTGACTTCTTGCCCGCAGACTTCTTTTTAGTTGACTTTACCGCCACGTTAGCACCCCCTATTAGTGTTCAATGGAAATTGGTATGTTCTGAATACTGATTGACTGTATCGCCGTTGTGATTGTGTCTTCCAGTGAAGCGTCCATTTCCTTGTCATACATAAATACATAGGTCACAGAAGCATTTTGAGCTGCAAAAGCTCCTGCTCTGAATACGCCAGACTTTCCTTCAATGGAAGTGTGTAAAACCACTTGGCGTCCAACCTTGTTACTGTTCCAGAAGATTGTTCCATCCTTACCCGCAGGTTTGCCGGGGTCAGCAGGAACTGATTTGATGATACCATCAGACTTCGGAATATAAGGCTGAGTTATATTTCCCCAAGCGTCTTTGATTTCTGGCTGGCCTTCGCTACCGTCGAATAAAACATTTATCTTATCCATATCGAGGTTGCCTGCCAACTTACCAATTACAACTACTCCATAAATACCCGACACTGTGGACAACCACAGCTTATTACCCTCTATACGATAAGACCATATCGGGGCCATCTTTAAGGTGATACCTCGTGCCCCGCCCATAGAAATCTTATTATCTACTTCAGCTGGGTCTGTTCCACGAATATAAAGAGGGTCAGGCAACTTTACATAGTCACCGGGTTTCTTAAATGTCAGTCTGCCTGTGTCATCCTGAACTTTATCTATCGCAGGGAACTCAGGGTCAGCAAACTGTACACCCTGCACCTTCTTTTGGAGGTCGTCTACCTGTGCCTGAAGGTCTTCCGACATTGTCTTATACTGGCTACGCTCATTCAATGCTCTTACGAGAGCCTCGCCAAGCTCCTGAGGTGACATCTTGTCGATTGTGGCGTTGCCTGTCTTAGCTTTACCACAACCCGCCAGTAGTGTAGCACTCATCACCACTACCAGTGTCATAGCAACTATCTTGCGAAATTTCATAATTCTCCACCTTCCTATTTTACATCTTAACCGGCCTTAAGTGATTCCAATAACAAGTTACCAAAATGAATAACTGTTTCAGATATAATGTCCGCTAAATCAAGCCCATCAACTGCTCTCTGATTAACCGTATTGATGAAGAAGTCTGCCTCCTCACCTTCGTATGCCAATAAAACAAAGGTCTTGGAGCTTTCGTCCACGTTACGGTCAATACGTGCAGCAATCTGCTCGATGGTTGCAGGGTTGGTTTCCATACTGTAAAAGATACACACATCCCCGCTGTGAAGGTTCAATGAACGCTTAGCGTTCGTAATGATTACATCATACGTTCCGTCGTTAAAGCCGTCACGGATACTGTCCCTGTCGGCAGTAGAGCCGTTAAGTATCGCCACACGACGCCCTTGCTGTTCAAGCAACTGCTTGATGGTTTCCTGCATTTCGATGTGCCACACATAAATCATTACCTGTTGGTCCTCGAAATCCTCTGTCATCAACTGTAATAATCTTTCAAGTTTCGGCACATCCTTAGGTGTATTTTGAATGTCCAAACTCACACATAAGCTCGGACAGTTAAGCACCTCGAAATAGCGGTAACCATTGCGTATAGCCGCCTTTTGTGCCTTGGTCTGCTTGATAAGATAGGTCTGATAAAACCTCTGTGTAGCTCCCAAGTTGACCTCTTTCTTCTTACGGGTCAAGTACACATAGTGCAGCGACTGCTTAAACCATTCCTGATTCTTATAGGATACCAGCTCCCACTTATTCCCCATCTGACCGCCACCGCCACGGATTGGGAACTTCGCCAGCCTGTAATTACAAAAGTTCTGCTCAATCCATTTCTTTGGAGGCAATAGTGTCGGGTCTATCAAGGTAAACTGGTTCACTATGTCCATCAGCTTAGTTTCAAACACCGTGGCGTTTAGGAAATGAACTCTTTCAATCTGGTCGCATAATACCTTAGTGTAACTGGATATAATAGTATCAGGCGTTTTCACCACATAACTCTCGTCAAGGACAAATGTGCCGAATTCTTTTACGACACGACTGAACCACGTAAAGAATGGGTCTGAACGGAGCGTAGAGTGTGTTATAACCAAGACATCAAAATGAATTACCTCCACAGGTTTTTTCTTCTTTGTCTTGGGCTTCTTAGGTTTTCCTGACTTGGTATACTCAATCGGCAGGTCTTCTGGTTCGGGTTCTGGAAGTGTCCCGTCGAGTACCCTTGTCAGATAAAACTTCTTCGTCTGCCTCCCCATCTTGTCTGCCGTGGAGTGCAAGACTACTACACGCAAGCCCGTGAATTTCTCTATTTCACCCGCAATCTGTCCGACCGCCGAACCTTCCGCCGCAACAAGAATTTTCTTCGTGTTGCCGTAAACTGTCCCCGCAAGGTCAGGATTTGTTGCATTACGGCGTACAGCATTTATCATACCGCATATCTGCGGTGTCTTACCTATACCCGCAGCGTCACCCAACATACTCCTCGGTGAACGATACAGAAAAGCCGCCCCAACCGTCTGATAATCCCTCAGCGTACCTACATACTTATCAAGAACTCCCAGACTTTCTGCATAGTCGTAAGCGGACATCCCGTTCTCCTGAGCTTCCCTACGGAACTTATACGGGAAGTTATAAATGACATTCTTAAATCTTGGGATTTCCTTCTGCTTTAGGATTGTATTTATGATTTTGCACTCCTCAGTGCTTAACCGCCCCTTAAATCTATTAGTTTCTACTTCAAAACTATCAGGCGAATAACTCATTCCATCAACTCCATATCTTAGCTTCCTAACAAAATACCCTTCTTGGTCTTAACAAGGTATCCCTCGCTTACCAGCTTCAATATGGTTGATTTCCCAAAGGCTCCGAATAAAACTTCTTCTTGCATAATAGTTTTTCCATACCAACGAGCTATCGTAAGTGCCTGCGTCTTCAAGTTCATTCCCGATATATCAGGAGCGGAAGCCTCATCAGGCTGTTGCGTCGTAGGCGACTGTATCGGCCTGCTCTGAGCTACTTGCGTAGCTGGTTGCGTAGCCTGTTTTTTACTCTGCGTAGCTGGTTGCGTAACAGGTGTCTGTGCCTTTGGAGGTGTTGGGGCTTTTGGTTGAGGCGGTGTCTGTACCACTGGTTCGGACGCTATCGCACCCAGTCCATAAAGACTGGCAAAGTCGTAATTGCCTAACGGCTGTATCGGGATTACTCCCTGCTTTGGTGTGGATTCCGCAGCCTCCAAGAATTCATCTGCCGCCTTCAACACTTCGTCCACGTCCGTAGATAAATTAGAAGACAACTCCATAGTCGGCTCTGTATATTCTTCGGTGTCCGTGCCGATAAAACCTGCCTCAGGAATATCTTCCGAATAGTCCTCAGTCGGGATTACATCTATGAAACGAGCTTTTCTGGAAGCATACACGTGTGCCCCACGTTGGAGCAAGCTCGCCGTCTTCATATAGGACATCATTACTCCCACATTCTGACCGAACATAAGGTCAACTCCTTTCTCATAAAATGCAATAGCATGAGCTTTATTATGCTGATATTACTTAAGGCCAGTTACGCAAACTAAAACAAAGACAGCCCGAAAGCTGTCTTATTTTAGTCTTAGAACTGCATACGTATCGTATCGCCGAACAGCTCATTCCTGATATATTCTTCATCACGGTTGTAGCTTACCTTCAAGTACTGCCAGTTCGGAACTTCAACACCCATTGAGTAGAATCCCTTTGCGATACGTCTTAGGGTTTCTGCCGTCTTAACATCGTCATCCGCAACAGCAGGTCCTCTCACATACTTCGCAGAAGGCATGCTCATAATACGAACTGCAATGTCGCCGGGTGCAGTAAGTCTCCGGTCAATCTTTTCGCCCAGTGTTTCGTCGATTTCGTCATCCTCTGCCATTACCGCAGCTTTAAGTTTCAACAGTGTTCTTGAAGTCTTGTCAATAACACCAGTCGCACGGTGAGGCACCATGATGATACCTACGCCAATGTAAGGAAGCTTTGAAAGAATAACCAGCAAGGAGCTTGTGAACTCTCTCATTCTCGCCTTAGCATCGGCTTCTTTTTCGCCATCACGTACCTGAGCTAAACTGTCTCTTACGGATAAAACCTCATCAATTACGATGAAAAGATATGGCATTTTCTTATCTGGGAACTTCTTGTTGTAGTCCTTGATGTTCTCACAACGTGCCTGTCTTAACAGCTCCGCTCTCTTAGGTGCTTCTATGTCAATAACTTCACGGAAGATTTCCAAGATGTTGTCGCCGTTATGCAAGCCTATAACGTGCGGGAACAGTGCCAAGGTATTGAACATTGTAGAGTTCTTCGGGTCGTTGATGATAAGTGCCACATCTTCAGGAGGATTGAAAGTCACTATGCAGGTAAGTATGGAGTTGACGTACCAAGACTTACCTGAACGCTGTTTACCTGAAATAAGCATTTCAAGAGCGTTTCCTGCGTCATCCAATAAAACTGACCCAAGTTCTGTGATACCCGCAATGTACGGAAGTGCGTTCTTCTCATTCTTGAAGTAGTTGTACTCACGCTCTCCCGCTAAGATGTCGCCCATTGTAATAATGCCAGAAATACCTTTGTTGATTGTGATTTCCCACGTATCGGCCACTGGTTCAACCGTAGCCTTAATACGTAGACGCTGATTTCTTACTTCTTCCTCGGTCAATCCCTCTGGGTCTACCGTAGCTCTGAAATAGGTTTCAAGCTCAGCTGCAATATCCTTGGTATTCTTCATCTTCTTAACACGCTCAAAGACTACCTTGTATGAGAAGAAGGTTTCCTCAATGGATATACAACGCTGGGTAACCTTTTCGATTGGTATGTTCTGCAGGTTCGCTATCGCCTTTACGATAGTAGCCCTGATAATTTCATATACCTGACTGTCAGGCGTAATTGTAATGGTCTCTCTGAACTTCGGTGTCTTCTGCATAAAGTATGGCAAGAATGTAGAAAGCAGATTGGCTCTGGTGAGCGTCTTTTTCGTAGCCTGTACCTGTTTATCAAGCTCATCAAAGTCAGGAAGCTCAGGTAAATCAATGTCAGGTTCTTGCTCCATACCAGCAGACACTGGTTCAGATGAAGCCGAGAAGTCAGGAGTATCGCTCAGAATATCGTTAAGCTCTGACAATAAATCATCAGTTACGACATTCTCCACAGAATCCTCAATATTCTCGACATAAGGTTCTACCGCTTGGTCTGCGGTATCTGAAAGTTCCTCCATAGCCTCCGCAGGTGATACTGGTTTTGCTCCAAGAAGTTCAGCCGCTATACCCATCGTCAATGCACCAACACCGCTTGTACCGATGCCCGCCAATAAAAGTATCCCGCCAAGTCCAAAGAAGCCAAACCCTTTCCAGCCTGTCGGCCCTGCCATAATTAAAAACAAAATTCCTAGGATTGCAGCAGGTATTCCCGCAATCATCGCATTACGCCCAAAATAACCAATATCATCGGCCGTCCTCGACGTAATGCTTTTTAAGAGTTCCTTGAACAACTTGCCTGTCGCCTTTAATCCCTTGCCCGCAGATTCAATGGCTATATCGCCCCAGTCAGGACCTGTTTGTGCAGCCTGTTGTTGCTGTAACTCTAATGAATTCTGGAAGCCTCCCATAACCCCACCGCCACCACCTTGTGCCATTTGGTCGCCGAAGCCTCCACCTCCCGATAAATCCAGCGAAGAAAAGCCTAAGTCAGCTAAACTATCGCCCCCGCCTGCTTGGTCGGGTCCAAAGCCGGGTTCATGCGTCATACTGTCGACCTGTCGCAGTGTATCGAGTTCTTCCTGAGACGCCAAATTATCTAATGACATCCTTTTCAAGGATATGCACCCCCTTATGCGTAGTTATTGCCTGAGCCACCAAAGCTTGCAAGGATTGCCCAGAGCACCAGAAATATTATGATTACACCAACCACTGCCCAGACGGTGTTCAAATTTTCATTGTCAAACTCATCCTTAAAACAACCGACGTATACGCCTATTAGCAGCATGAGCATTATAGGTATAAATAATGCCAGACCCATCTATCAAAACCCCCGTTCTTTGCAACTTCTAATTAGCTTTACACCACACAGGCTTACTTCTATAAACCAAACAGGGGCGTAATCCCGATAAAGAGATTCGCCCCTGAAATCGCCTCGTTTGAGGGTGATTGCGTAGTCGACCCAACCTACGGTTATGTGGTCTCAGGGTCTACGCTATCCGGCAAAGCTCTGTCGCCGTGTTTTCTGCGTTCTTTCAAGTAACGCTCACGCACGGTCTCGTCACTATCAGACGGCTTTATAGGTATTTCCACAGGTGCTGTCTTCGCAAGCTCACCTGAAAAGTCGTCGAACATAGTCTTTTCTTCAAGTATGCCGTTCAACTCGTCCAGTAACTCATTGGTTACATAGCTCTTGTTCTCTGCCATCGTCCACCCTCCTATTCTTCACCGACTTCTTCAGTCGGCTCATATTCAAACTCTACCTCCACTACGTCCTCAATGTTACACCCAAGTGCAACACAAATTTTCAAAACCGTTTCAAGCGTTACGCTTCTATGTGCTCTGATTTCAGACATTGTGGAGGACGAAATTCCCGCCTGCTTGCTGAGTTCAGTTGTATTCATATCCCTGTCAATTAAAAGCTTCATAAGAGGCTTATAACTAAGCTTTGCCGCTACGATTTTTTTGTTTCCTTCCGTCATCGTCATCATCACCACCATCTCTTTCATAATCTTTCGGATAAAACTCTACTTTTCTGCTTTCTGTTATGCTTTCCCAAGAGTATTCAGCTCAGGTAAGTTCTTTATAGTCCACGCCAGACCAAGCATATTCCACAAGAACGCACGGTCGTGAGGCTCGTCATTGTCGCCTCTACGCCATTTCAAGTAGTGACGCACTCCGCAATCCAAGAACACCCAGCAGGGCATACCGTTCTTCCAGTTGTTTTCACCATATTTCTGTGCCCCGCCCTCATACTGCTTGGAAGCCTCAATCATCAGTGTTTCCAAAGGCAATTTGATTTCATCGGCAAAACTTCTAAGAGCGGCGTAAATGTGATTAACATTTGTCGGCTCCTTAGAAAGCTGAGCAAGATGTTTTATGGCATCAGAAGGCAATAACTCTGCCACTTCTTCCAGCGGAAGCAAGTCACATCTTCCCTTACCTTCTGCAAAGTCTCGAATTGCTCCTGTGCCAAACTCTCTTTGTTTGCCACTATCTTTTATTACAGGTACACCTTTGTTCTCCATCATTACCATCCCCTACATCAGTTTTTACAGTGGCGTACCCCTCAATAACTTCGCTTTTACCTAAGTTTTTATCCAATTTTGCAAAGTTATTTCGGTTTTAGTATCGCCAATATTAAGAAATCCTATTCGTTTGCCGTAACAAGCTTATACAATTCCTCAGCTGATTGTTTAACAGAATATACTTTTTCTACACAGGCCTCCATATAAGAGCTGCCAGCACAATAGTAGATTCTGCCACAGTCCGGGAAGTCTTTATATGTTACAATACCCCACACATCGAAGGGTTCTCCAT
>FZPS01000031.1_pt261 | contig 15623 bp, 7 predicted proteins | sample 1817821 | NCBI WGS metagenome assembly FZPS01 (sample SAMEA104158645, study PRJEB21678) | metagenome | place: Germany | collected 2015-04-21 | reverse complement strand
CGTCTGGACGGGCGCACAAGGCTTGGAAATAGGGCTCGTGGACGCACTTGGCGGAATGGAAGAGGCAATCGCTCAAATGCGCGAAGTTGCCGGAATCAAGGGCAAAATTCGCCTGGTGGACGCAACGAGCTCGAGCAAAGGTATGAACGTCACCATCACTTCGGATAAGCTGATGAATATGTTTGTGCCGCAATCACTGCAAAGTGTTAGCGATGAATATATTAAACTCTATGACATGTGGCATGATTTTGAAAATGAAAAGATTTTCTATCTCAGCCCCATGATCGCAGAAGAAAACAATATGTAAAACTACAATATTCACGGGGGAGTCAATAGCGACTCCCCTATTTTTTAACTTTGAAAAAGGATGATTCTAAGCTATGAAAAGGTTTTATTATCGTGTATGACGCAAATATCGCTTGCAAAATGAGCAATATTTGACTAAGATATCGTTTAGAAGCGGTCAGAAATGAATCAAAAAAACATAAATTAGTAGTGAGGTATAAAATGTATGATCTTATCGTAATTGGAAGCGGACCTGCAGGATATATTGCAGCAATCAAAGCATCACAAAAAGGTTTGAAGACCTTGGTGATCGAAAAAAAGAAGCTCGGTGGAATGTGCCTAAATTGGGGCTGCGTTCCCACGAATATCAATATTGAAAGTGCGCGCCGCTATCATGAAGTGAAAAACTCAATGGAAATGGGCATCACCGGTTTTGATCCGGAAAAGATTGAACTTGATTGGAGTAAAGTGGTTCAACGACAGCATGACATTGTTGGAAAGCTCAAAAACGGCATTGATTATCTCTTCAAGAAATATAAAGTTGATTTTTTAAACGCTGAAGCTAAGATCATTAGCGAAACAAAGGTGCAGGCAGGAGATAAGCTTTTCGATACGAAATATATCCTGATCGCAACTGGCTCGCGCCATCCTGATATACAAGATTTCTCGAGCGTTATCGAAGTGGAACATCATACCCTTGAAACAATCGTGCCGGAGAATCCGTTGATTCATGGCTGTGGTTCGCCTTTGGTGGAAATCGCCCAATTCTTTGCGATGATAGATAAAAAACCCATCATTCTTGCCACATCTCTGCCTTTGATTCCCGAATTGGATCGTGAATTGGATAATTTTATCATTCAAAAGTTCAGACACCTCGGTGTGCCTATAATCCCCGAAGACAAGGCAGAAGTCTTGGAAGATAAAGTCATCTATGAAGGAAAAGAATATCCCTTTGATGAAGTGATCAACGTAAACATGCGCGTTCCGAATATCCCGCCAATGGATATTAAACTGGAGATGGAAAACGGCTTTATCAAGGTGGATCGAGTGAATAGAACCAGCATTCCCAATATCTTTGCCGCGGGTGATGTGAATGGCAAGGGGCATTTTGCACACATGGCTTCGGCGCAAGGTTTGGAGGCAGTGGAGGCCATGCTCGGAGTGCCGTTGCCGGTAAAGGAAACCGACTATCCCATAAACCTTTATACCTATCCTGAGATCGCTCAAATCGGCATGACAGAGCAAGAGGCAATCGCAACGGGACATGATTATAAAACTCGTAAATATCCGCTCACATCAAATGCAAAAGCGCTGGCTCAAGGTTTGGCTGAGGGATTTGTGCGCATCATTTATGATCCTGTCTATGACGATATATTGGGCGCGCAGATCGTTGCTTCAAATGCTACGGATATTATCAGTGAGATCGGCGTGCTCATCAATATGAATGGGAACATGAAGGATCTTTCCAGAGCGATTCATGCTCATCCCACGATCTCTGAAGTCTTTGTGGATGCAGCGGATATCTGATCGGCCGATTGGATTTATCCCTTAATAATTAAACCGGCAGTTTTGAGGCTGCCGGTTTTTTATTGTCTTGCTAAGTTCTTGTTTTACTTGCTCATTACGATTTTCTTGATCCAAGTCTTTTTATCCATCTCCATCCTGAGGAAATAGAGTCCGCTGGAAAGCTGTCTGCCTCGGGCGTCTCTGCCTGTCCAAGTGAAGGTGTGGGTGCCTCTCTTGAAATTCTCGCTGAGGATTTCTGAGACGAATTGGCCCTTGATGTTGTAGATCATCAGCTTAACGGTAGTATCCTCGGGGACGCCGAAAGTGATGTGAACATCCGGATTGAAAGGATTGGGATAGGTGTGGTTGATGCCGGCAACGATCGGGATCTGGTTATTGGTGTCAGAATCGCCGTTGATGGTCACTGTCATGGGACCATAATACTGCGCTGTGCCGTCATAGTCCACGCATTCCAGCCAATAATAGTTGTTCCCCGGCTCTAAGATATCGTTGTCGATATAGGTATAAACCTGAGTGTGGGAAGTGTTTCTGCCTTCGATGAGTCCGTCTAAAAGCAAGGCTGAATCGAGGTCTTTGACGTTGTTTCGATAGATTCTATAGCCCATGACATTGGTCTCGGTTTGGGTGACCCATTCGATTTTGACCTTGCCATAGGGGTTGAGTCTGGCGGTGAAGGAGGAGAGCTCTACGGGGAGGGTGCCGGAGCCGTCGTCCATGACAATCTCTAAAGCACCACTTGCTCTGCCGCCGGTGATGCCGCTGATTGTGATAACTGTGTAAGTATCATTAAAGCTCGCATATTCACTATCTAAATAATGCCAATCACCACCTGCATAGCGGTATGCGGCAGATTGAGGCATGGTGATCCCTTCATGAGGGATGTTATATGCTCCGTTTAAGGCATTTGGATTAGTCGAGCTGATGCTTGCCAAGAGACGAGCGTTGGGCCAAGTATCCTCGTAGCCGTCAGGGAGATAGGTGACTACTACGACGACATCTTCGTCGATTACTGATTCTGCGGGAGTTATCACCACATTGCTGTTTTCACTATTGAACCCCGCGGCAAGTGGGATATATACTGTGGTAGCTTCAGCGTTGCCGATTATGGTTGTTGTGCCATAGCCGGGGGTTGCAGGTCCCGTGATTGCCGTGATTAGATTTGAATTTGGGGAAACAATTCCATTGCTACATTCAGATCTTACACGATATCTATAGATTGTGTTAGCTGTCAAACCTTCAACACGGATTATGTTTGTGGTGACTTCACGATTTTCCCAATATTTCGAAACATAGGTATTGCCATCAGCTTGTAAGACATCGAAATAGTATTTCACGGAGTTGGGGCAGGGATACCAGCGAGCGGTAAAGCCATTATAGTTAATTGCCGTAGCTTCTTTTGCCATGGGTGAGCTTTTCCATGCTCCACGAGTAGGTTCTACATTTGCAAATTTGCGCACAAAAACCCAGTCAAAATCAGCTTTATTACCATAATGATTCTGCAAAGAGATTTCACCGGCTCCATGATAATTTGCCTGATGGGAGCCAGCTAACTTAATATTACCATGATCATCACGATAAAACGATAACTCATTATTAAAAGCGGTGATAGTGCCAACATACCATGTATGTGGGATTGGCTGATTTGAAAAAGAGTCCATTGAATCGCTTAGATGCTCCCAACCATAGTATGGAGGCGAGAGAAAGGATTGTCCCCCGTTTTGAGTTTCAGTATTGACTCTCGCATCACTACGTCCTTTATAACCTAAGCCGGGATTCCCAAATGTTCCTCTAAAACCAATTTCCGCAATGGCGTCAACACAAACGCGATATCTAAATTCAATTGCGCCATTGGTGAAGTTGTTGTATGTCTTATCTGAGCCTAACACCACATGACCGTAGTCCCCGCTGGTGCCACAATCACCTAATCGAACATGATTTAAGCCTTTGGGTATATCGATGGTGCTTTTGTCCATTGTTTTATGCTTATTCCATTTATCAAGACTGTTGTCGGTGCGATTGAAATCATCGAAGAATTCGAAAGTAGCATTTCCGTCAGAGGTGGTTGTTGCACCTTTATTGCCATAGCGCATAGTAAGATTAACGAAGCTGAATGAGAGGTTGCTATTTAGCTTTACCCAAAAAGTGGCTTTTGAGCCATAATCACAGGATTCCATCCAATAGCTCAGCGGCAAATCGCCTTCAAAGAAACGGATGTCGCCGAAGTCTCCGCGGCTGTTGTTGCCTACATATACATTCTCGCCGTTACCATTGTCACTACCATCACCACTATGCACGACCACTTTCACCTGATAGCCGCTGCCGGCATTTGCTATAGAGTTAATCGTCTGTGATTGGGCATGAGTCCAATCACAAGTATTACTAAAGGTTTGCTCAGCCCCGATATCAGAATAACCGGTAGGGGTTGCAAAAGACGGAGTTATATCGCTTGCACTCAGTGCTGATATATTGATCGTCTTAGAGCTGGCGGGAGAACTGCTGGCATCGGCAGTAATCCATAAATAGTGAATTTGACCCGGAGATAAAGCTAAACCAATATCTTTGAATTCATGGGTGCCCACTCCCAATCCGGTGCTGATATCTGTACTTATCTGCGCCGCTGATGAAAGATCGTTTTCTATCCCTGTCCAAAGCTGAAAGCGGGAGATATCGGTATAAGAATATGTTCCAGTAGTGTTAAATCTTATTTCATCAACAGTTACGTTGCCACAGCTATTCAAGGTAAAGCTTTGAATGGCGCGCTTTTTTTGCCCTGAGGCAAATGGTGAAACCTCTAAAACTCCACTGTTGGGCTCAAGATACACTTTAACATCTCCTATTGTTTGAACCGCGCCGGCATGAGCTGAAACCTTCACTCTGCCCTCATTGTCTGTCACACCAAAGCTTGCATCATTCAAGGCTGAAATTTGTATGTTATTCCCTGAGCCTGGTTCAATAGCTTGCTCTGTAACAGCAGATATCCAGAAGAAGCTAGTACTATTTTGAGTAAATTCTAAAGGTGGGTTAAAGGTAAATGTATGCGTTCCAGGACCTAAGTCGCTTGTAATCCCAACCTGATCCACAGGATTTGCTGTGGTACAATTATCTACCGCTGACCTGCCTAACCTAAATCTTTCTAGATTATTAGCGTTGTAGGTCCCACTTGTCTGAAATGTTAGAGTACTGATTTTCACGGTGCCTATGGCATCATCACGGACTACAGTAAAACGATATATCGGGTTTCTTGGACTACCCACATTGACGGTGCCGGCAGGAATTGCAGGATTGTGTGTTCTTACTTCGAGTAATGGATAGCCTATGCTCTGCGTTCCTCCGGCATGAGCGGTATCAGAGTCTGGATTCGTTCCTATTTCCATGATAATGTCAGTAGCGGCAAGAGCAGTTACAGTGATTGCATTATTCACAGTGGCATCTGCTTTGATATCTGCTGTGATCCAATAGTAACGGGTTATGCCATCGGTAAGAGTATGATTCAAACCTGAGAAGCTTACAGTTTCGCCGGATGCAGTTATTGTTGTAATATCGCTTCCCACCTGGGTTGCGCTGCCAAAAAAGTTTGAAGTGGAGCTATAGAGCTGATACTTGGATACATTGGCGGCAAGATTATCCCCGTTTGGCTTGAATGTGACTGTTTTAAATGTGTTTGAACCAGAAGATGTGAGATTGAAAGCATAAATCGGGTTTTTATTGCTCCCGCGAGAAATGGTGGCAGGTGGAATTGCAGGGTTATCACTTGACAAAGTGGTTCCCGGGTCAACGATTGTCTGAGTGCCGCCAATGGTCGCAGAACCGGATTTGTCTCCTGTAAGAAAAATGTTGTCTATCGTAAGAGCATTGATGGTAATTGAATTATCGACATTAGCTCCAACATTAACATCTACTGTGATCCAAAAATAGTATTTTTGTCTGCTTAATAATTTATAGTTGAAGTCAGTAAAACTAAAGGTTCCTGGGATAGCTTCAGAGACTTGAAAAGTTGAAATAGGATCTGTCACAATGGCAAGATTATCTGTCGTTGAGGCATAGAGCTCGAACTTGCTGAAGTTTGTATTAGTTATGCCGGTGCCGGTAAAAGAAAGCCCCGTTAAAGCGTTATCACCGCTGGATAGCAATTGAAAGTGATAAACAGGGTTCTTCTTCGAGCTTGTTGATATGCCTTGCGCCGGCACTTGATTTAAGCTCGAAAGCACAGTATTAATGGTTGAGATGGTTTGCAAACCGCCGTTATGCACACCCTCATATACCCCAATTAAGGTAGCAGTGTCTGATATCGTAAAATTGCTTTGGTTTAATGCATTAACAGTGATTGTTCTATCCTTAATAGCTTCGGCTTCAACATCCGCTGTTATCCAAAAATAGCGAACACTGCTTGCATTTAATGCATAAGGGTCAAAAGTGAATCTATGACTGCCGCTGTTATTACCCCAACTACTTGATGCTGTCGCAATAGGTGAAGCACCTGTGGCGTTGATATTATCAATTGCTCCACCCCAAAGTTGAAGATATATAATATCATCGGCGTTCACGGAGCCTGTAGTTGTGAATGTTAAGCCTGAAATATTCACTTCTCCCGGCATGCTATCTCTGTTCAGAGCGAACTTATAGATAGGATGCTTTGTAGCAGATTGCGACATATATGCGACAGCAACTGCAGGAGTGCTCGTAGTTAAAGTGACAATTGAGTTATATATGATGTGATCGCCAGTGTGTACTCCTTGCGCTCCATCAGACAGAATATGTCCATTTGTATGTAAATATGTATTTGGTCCCAAGTTTATAGTTCCGTTTACTGCAACATCCCCTTCAAGATAGTATATTCCCGGAGCACTAAGATTAAGATTTTGATAATTCTCCCCTTCCGGGATAGTAACGACTGAAGTAAACTCAACTGTAGAGCCGGTCTCATGTTCCAGCGTTCCTGCACCGTACATAATATCAACTCTATCGCTTTTGATAGTGCCCTTATTAGTTACTTGGCCAGTCAATTGACTATCTCCTAAATTGAGCACACCCTGATTTTCAAAAGCGTGAAGGAAGGAATAGCCTCCTTCAATATTGACCACACCGGTTGGACCATTGATCATTTTATAGGACTTGTTGCCGGAGTGCTGCTGTTGATATGATGTTAGCGTTCCATATATGTTCAGGGTACCGTTATTGGTTATGTCGGAACCGGGACCATCTTGCACAGTGACAGTGGAAGCAATATTTAGAGTTGCACCAAGTTCAATAATAACCTCGTCTATAACAATGCTCTCTGTGATTGTCACCACATGAGGGCTTCTAATCGTCACTACACCGTCACTGGTTACCGGCGGATCATTAAGCGATAAATCATACCATGCACTGGCAGTTCGCCTTTGCCATGTGCTTTTGTCTTTCCATAAGCCAGTTTGACGAGAACGGTAGTCCCCGTTTTTAACTGCATACCCCGCCGTCACCCCCAAAACGAGTAACACAATCAATAATACAATTCTCTTATTCATCTTAAATCTCCCTGCCGAGTCTGCAAGCCTTCAGCTCGCAAAATGTTTTCACGTTGTTAGTTACATTGTTTTTCATAACATATACCTTTGTTTAAAAATCATACTTAATTATTTTCTCAGGCTTAGTAAAAACCTGAACAACTTATATATTGTTTTCAAGGCCACTTCCTTTAACAACATTTTAATGAAGAAGCACAGCCGACGTTGCAATAAATTTCAGGCGTATATTTTGTCAATGCGAATCTTTAACAAGGTCAAACAAAATATCACTTTAGGCTAAAACCTGCTATAATTGGGGATTTTTATAGGAGTGCTTGGCTGGCTTCGTTAAAAATAAGAGCTCGTTTCCCAATTATTAAGCGCAAATTTTACTACCTGTGAAAACAATTTCATTTTCATACGTCAAGTTTCAACAAATCGAATATTTTGATTTAATAATTTCGCTCAAAGATCCTGTTTTTTGCATAACATTTTAAGCCAAATTATTCTCAGGTTTACATAACATGGTTATGCTTAATATCTTTTTCAATATTATTTCAGGCTTCATTTATCAGTCACTTACGAGAGTGAGCAATAATTTTGTTGCTCATTTTGTCACCGTTTTTCGATTTTGTCCCCCTATAGAAAGTAGAAGGTTTTGATTTCAGGATTGAAAACCTATAGTTCTTTTATAAGTGTATAGTTGTGTAAAAATGTGAAATTAACAAGGCAAATCGTAAAAAAGGAAGCCATAAGAGAAGCTGTATCTACAAACTAATCTGCAGAATAGTCTGTGAGATACAGCTTCGCAAAGCCTTGCAAAGGCTTGCCGATTTTGTTATGTCTGCGCCTAATGTGCAGTCTATAGCTACCGATTTGATAACCTCCAGCTGAGTCTTGCCTATTTGCTCATGGTGATCTTTTTGACCCAAGTCTTATTATTCATCTCCATCCTGAGAAAATAAAGTCCGCTGGGAAGCTGTCTGCCATAAGCGTCCTTACCCGTCCAAGTGAAGGTGTGTGCGCCGATGTTCTTATATTCGTTCATGATTTCAGAGACGTATTGACCTTTAACGTTATAGATATTCATCTTCACGGTGCTCGCTTCGGGCACGCCATAAGCTATGTGGACAACGGGGTTGAAGGGATTGGGATAGGTGTGGTTGATGCCGGCAACAATCGGCGCCTGATTGTGAGAATCGGAATCCCCGCTGATTTTCACAGTCACTGGGCCATAATACTCTGTCGTGCCGTCAAAGTCAATGCATTCCAGCCAATAGTAGTGGTTGCCCGGCGTCAAGACATCGTTATCGGTATAGCTATAAACCTGAGTGTGGGAGGTGTTTCTGGCTTCGATCAATGCGTCCAAAAGTATGGCTGAGTCAAGGTTTCTGACGTTGTTGCGATAGATTCTATAGCCCATGACATTGGTCTCGGTCTGGGTGACCCATTCGATCTTAACATTGCCATAGGGATTGATTCTTGCAGTGAAAGATGAGAGCTCTACGGGTAGAGTGCCGGAGCTATCATCAAAGATAATTTCTAATACCTCGCTTGATCTGTTAGCGGGGATGCCGGAGATCACAACGCTTGTACTGCCTTGTTCAGTGAAGTTAGCAGTTTGGTCAGCTTCGCTTAGCTGGTGCCAATTACCATCTCCATAACGCCATGCGGCAGCAGCGGGCTGAGCCATTCCTGCATGATTGATGGTATAAGTGCCGTTTAATGCAAGGGGGTTCGAGGAGGTGATACTTGCCAGGAGGCGACCATTTGGCCAGATGTCGTGGCCGGTGGGGTGATAGGTGATTGTGATATAAAAGTCATCGGCGTAGGATTCACTCGGAGCTATCACTGTATTGTTGTTTACGGTGCCGCTATTTGTAGCCGCCGGGATATCTACTATCACTTCTTCACCGTCAAATGATGTGGCTGCGCCGTAGCCCGGCTTATCCTCTTCTTTTAAGGTTCTAAGCGTGATTGTATTTGAATCCTGAGTGTATGCTTCACCGATTTTTACTCTTATACGATATTGGTAAGATGTATCTTCAGCCAAGTCTTCGATGCGGACAGCGTATTTTGAAGCAGATGCGTCTATTACTACGACTTTTAAGGTAGCGCCATCTGCATCCAAGATATCGATATAATAAGTCTCTGCGCCCGGAAAAGCTTCCCAACGAGCGGTAAAGCCGGTGTAGCTAACTGCGGTTGCTTCAAGAGCTACGGGTGCATCTCCCCAAGTGGTACGCACTATTTCTATTTGAGAAAACTTACGAACAAAGACCCAGTCGTAATCTGTTTTATCGCCATGGTGATTTTGCAGGGAAATCTCACCGGTTCCCTCTGTTAAGTAGTGAGTGACAGCGCGGGCAGTTCCATCTCGATAAAATTCAGCAGTATTGCCATTTACGGTCAAGCGCCCGTGATACCAAGTATTTGGCAATGGTGTATTTGAGCCGGGGCTTGAGTCAGTTAAATTTGACCAATTATGATATGGCGGAGATAGAAAAGATTCACCACCTGCTGTGCCACTGCGTGCATCACTGCGAAGTTTAAAACCTGTGTTTGCCTGATAATTACCTCTGAATCCAACTTCGGCTACTGCATCTTCAGAAACGCGATACCTGAACTCAATTGCGCCATTGGTGAAAGTATTGTACTCTCCTTGCGAGCCCAATACTATATGACCTTGGCTGCCGGTTTTGATACCACCTCCTAAACGAACGTGGTTTAAGCCTTTGGGAATTGAAGCTGTGCTGTTATCCAAGGCTCTGTGAATTATCCAATCATCAAGATTTCCATTCGTGCGATTGAAGTCGTCGAAGAAATCAAAAGTATTAATTCCGTTTGATGTGGTAGTAGCGCCGGGGTTTCCATAGCGCATGGTGAGAGTGGTTGGAGCAATTGATATATCGCTTTCGAGCTTTATCCAAAATGTAGCTTTTTCACCATAGGTGCTTGATTGCATCCAATAATTGAGCGGTTGTTCGCCTTCAAAGAAGCGGATATCACCGAAGTCTTCGCGACACTGAGCTCCTATATACACATTTTCATCTGTGCCTATGCCTGCGCTACGAAATACATTTACTTTCACTTGGTATCCGGTACCGGTGCCTGTTGTCTGATTAATGGTTTGACTTATGGCTTTGGTCCATTGGCTTTGGGTGTTGATGGTTTGAGTAGGCCCGGCAGAAGTGTTGCCCTCGGCATTTCCATCGATAAAAGTGAAATCGCTTCCCGAAAGTGCAGAAATACTGATTTGTCTGCCTTGTGTTGCTGTGGCAGCCGCATCTACGGTGACCCAAAAATAATGAACTGTATTTTGCAAGAGCATGAGGTTTAGTTCACTAAAGCTTTTAGTTCCCGCGTTTAATCCGGAGGTAATGGAACCTCCTATTTGAGCTGCAGCATTAAGATCATCCTCGATTGCCGTCCACAACTGAATTCTGCTGATATCACTTGCTGAAAAATCTCCTTCAAGATAGAAGTTCATATCCCTAAGAAGAACATTGCCGCAGCCTTGCAATTGAAATCTATGAAGCGGACGCTTGAGCATGCTCGGCGCTAGGTCTGAAGCGCTTACAGCCGGGCTTTGAGAGCTAAGCTGAACCAATACTTCGCTTCGGATAATGGATTGCATGCCGCCGGCATAAGCAGTTCCCTCGGCATAGCTGGATTGTATGACTATGTTACTCGCCTGCAATGCAGCAACCGTAAAGGAATTGCCCGGTGTGGCTTCGGATGCAATATCAGCAGTTAGCCAAAAATAACTTGTAGTATCACTGCCTAAATTATGATTCAGGCTCGCAAAAATGATTTGCTCTGAAATAATGGGGTTCACCTGAACATCGCTACCGAGCTGAGTAGCATTAGAGAAGATATCGCTCGTAGAAGTCCATAGCTGATATTTATCTATATCGCCTGTTAGATTTGTGCCGCTTGCTATAAAGCTTAGGCTTTGTAAGATATCTGCATTAGTTGATCTTAGATTGAAGGCATATATTGGACTCTTCAGCGTGCCGGCAGGTAGGCTTGCGGAGGAAACTGCAGGGTCTTCACTGGCTAAGAGTACATTTGGCACTACAACTGTTTGGGTACCACCGGCGGGGGCAGAGCCTGTGACGGCAGAGCCTAATGCCACTGTGATTTGCGTGCCTGTAAGAGCGGATATTTTTATCTTTCTTCCGCTTGTGGCTGTGGGTCTTACATCTAAGGTAATCCAAAAATAGTATCTTTGCCCGCCCATAAGATTGCATTGCAGATTTGCCAGTTCAAAGTTTCGGTCTCCAATTAGGGTTATATCTGTACCAATCTTAATTGCGGTGTCTATATCGTTGGTAGTAGAGCCCCATAGCTGTATTTTGTCTAAATCGTTTGTATCAAAATCGGTTGAACTATCACCTACAAACTTAACATTTGTTAATATGTTTTCTCCTGTAGATAAAAGCTCAAAGCGCTGGATGACATTCTTTTTTGAGCCTGCACGAACTTCACCATCAGGAACCGTATAAGCGCCGTAGAGCGTGGTTTCAAAACTGGATTCATGCTGCACAATACTGATTTTTCCGCCTGCGTGTGCAATACCTGATTTTATGGCGTTTGAAATAGTAAGATTATTATCTACATCCAGGGCTAATACTGCGATATTATCACCCGTGTTTGAATTCTTAGATATATCCATGGTTAACCAAAAATAATGAGTGCTGCTTGGAATAAGCGCATAAGATAAGTTTTCAAATTTGATATTGCTAAATTTTTTACGATTGTTAATATCAGTTCCAATTTGAGTGGCACTACTAAGATCATCAATAATATTGCCCCAAAATCTGAGCTTATCTACATCAACCCCATCGTTTGCAGTAAAAGAATACTCTGTAAGATTAACAGTTCCAGAGGTGCTATCCCTGGTCAGTGTGAAACGATATATAGGGTATTTTGTGGCAACCTTTGGTACATCACTTGAGTGAACTGCCGGTATATTTGAGGCAAGTGTTATTATGGGGGGTAACTCGGGTAGTGGAACATTGCTATCAATGATTCTCTGGGGTGCGTTACTGTCAGCATATCCAAGATTAGACTCATTTTTGTGTAAATAAGTGTTTGCTCCCAAGGTAAGAGTTTCAATGCCGGTGACATCACCTTCAAGATAGTATATTCCCGGTGCGCTAAGGCTTAAGTTTTTATAGCCTGTGCTAGCAGGGATGTTTACCACAGAAGTATATTCAATGGTGGAGCCAGTATTATTTGTCAGCGTTCCATCACGCATAATATCAACTCTATCGCTTTTGATGATGCCATAATTTTCTACGCTTCCGCTGAGCTGGCTCATGTTTAACGTAATTGTACCGTTATTAGTTAGAGTGCCATTTAGATTGTAAGTCCCGCTTCCTATGGCAATATCTGCGCCAGTACTGTTTGTGAGGTTTCCTGCACCTGTTAAAACACCATCTATTATGAGGTCAGTCTCTGTGCCATTATTTACAGTAACAGTGATGCGATCATTTATTGAAACAGTGCCACCGCTGGTTATTGTAGTTTGATCTATAGTGACAACTGCTGTGACGGTAATGGTGTGATCTCTGATGGTTATCATATTGTGACCAGAATTGGGCGGACTGCTTTCATTACCCCAAGAGTTACCTTGAAATTTTTGCCAAGTGCTTGAACCATTCCAGTTTCCATTATTTATGGTTCGGTAATCATCTTTACTCTGCGCAAACACCGCCGTTGCGCTCAAAACAAGAATTAATATAAATAATACTAACTTCCTATTCATAATATAAATACTTGCCTTCTTTGCAGGCTTTTTGTCTTTAAAATAACCGTTAAACTGTGTTTTAATATTATATTTTTTCATTTTTATATACCTTATGTTTTATGCATTTTAAAAATTCCGTTTTTAGCAAATGCCTTATAAAATGACATTCGCTAATGTCCATATACAAATTAATGCTAATAATTTCAAACAGAGATTATGTCAACCATTTTCTTTCACATCTGAAAGTATTATATGTCCTTATATGTGAAAGCCTTATCAGTACAAGCTTGCGGGCTGTCAGCTCGCAGATTAAATTTATATTGTGCTATCAAAAAGTTTTTCATTTTTATATACCTTATATCATAAAATCACTATAATTATTTTCTGTAGCATCCGTGGCATAGCTTAAAAAACCAAATGCCATTCACTTGAAAAGAATACTCTTCTAAGCGAGTGCTACTGAGTTTTAAATATCACTATCTATGCAATGCAAGATATTTCAAAGCTTGATAATGTCAATTAATAATTTACTCGGGATTAAGGAAAAAGCAAAACAGAGGCTTGAAAGCCGCATTATAAAGGGCTTATATGGTTTATAAATTTTCAAGAAAAATCTGATATTCTTAATTTGGATTGAGTGTAAAAACCTTTGAATTTCGTCAATAACTGCCTGATTGCGATACTGCAATTTAGGGCTTCGCTTAATTGATAGTTGATAATTGAGAATTGAAAATGAGCTCGCTGCGCTCGTGATTGGGCAGAGGCTGTTGGATTCGACACGTCCCCGTGTCGAGCTGTTTAATGCAAGCGGGGACGCTTGCAGTCCACCGCTCGCTGCGCTCGATTATTTGGGTGTGCTTCGCACAGTTTTAAGGATTCATGGGCAATGAGGACATTACCCGCCCAAGAAGGGAAGGCTCGCTGTGTGGGGTGCTTGAGGCAGCTCAGTCTTTAGTGATTATATCCAAGATGCTGCTGATCTTGATCTTATGCATGCAGTTGAAGTGTTTTTTGGGGCATTGTGCGCCGCCATGAAGAGAGCAGGGCTGACAGGGCAGATTTGCTACCAAGAGCTTTGCCAGCGGGTTTTGTGGTGCAAAGCCAAGCCGGGGGTGAGTGGCGCCAAAGATGGCAATCTGCTTTTTCTTTAGTGCTGCGGCGATGTGCATGGGACCGCTATCAGAGCTAATCACCCAATCTGCAGTATCGATGATGGCGGCGAGTTCCAAGAGGCTGAGCTGTCCGCAGAGGTCTATGGTTCTCTCATCTTCTGTGATGCTCGCCGCAAGTTCACGCTCTGCCGGGGAGCCTAAGATGATGAACTGATAATCCGCAGGACTCATCCTTATCAGCTGTTTATAGTAGGCTGCGGGATAGCGCTTCGTCTCGTGCAGGGCACCGGGAAAGATGAGTATGCGCTTTGCCATCTTAGGCAGATGGTCGAAAGAGATGCCTTCGGGTGGGGATATCTTTGGCATGCCCGGCTTTGCATCAAGTCCCAGTTTATTTAGTGCGCTATTGTATAGGTCAACGGTGGAGGTGATTGCAAGGCTTTTGTTGCCGCGAACGATTTTCTTCCGCGTTCTTCTATCTTTGAAATAGAGTGCACTTCTCTTGCCTCGGGCAAAGATGCGCAAGAGATAGCTGGAGAGCTTGCCATGCAGATCAAGCACGAGATCGTAGCCTTTTTTGCCCAGCTGAAGATGGAAGGCAGCGGTCTTTTCATAGGCGATAGGGGAGAGATCGTGTCCCATAAGCTTCACCAGTTCGGTGAATTGCGGCTTTGTGACATAATCGATCTCTGCCCGGGGATAACTCTCTCTCAGATACCTGACAATGGGTTCTGTGAGGATGATATCCCCCAGGGAGCTAAGCCTGATAATCAGTATCTTCATGCAAAATCGCGTATGATATCGGGAATGCTATTTACAAAAGCTTGGAAATCCGCAGGGTAATCTGCTCCTGCCATGGCGCTATCCGGTCTGCCGCCGCCCTTGCCGCCGATCTCGGAAGCGATGCGAGAGACAATCTTGCCGGCATTATATTCGGGCAAAAGCTCTGTGCCGACCACCACGAGCAGGGAGAGTTTATCCGCCTTTTTCATGAGGATCACGCCGATCTCGCCAGTGAGCTTTTCACGCAGGATATCGGAGAAAGCCTTGAGGTCGCTACCTTCGTCGAGGGTTTGAACAAGCAGCCTAAGTCCATCATATTCTTGGACATTAGCCATCATGGAATCGATCTTGATCTTGCCCAGTTCGGCTTCGAGTTGCTTAATCTTTTGCTCCTGTTCATAGGCGTGTTGCTTCTGCGCTTCGATCTTCTCATTGAGCTGACTAACCGGCGCGGAAAAGAGTGCTGCCGCCTTGGCGAGACTGTTTTCCATCTCCTTTATATAGGCGATCGCCGCTCTTCCCGTGAAGGCTTCAATGCGCCTGATTCCCGCTGCAATAGAGCTCTCTGAAGCAATCTTAAAGAGTCCGATCTCACCGCTGTGACCAACGTGCGTCCCGCCGCAGAGTTCCTGCGAATAGCCGTCCACGCTCACCACGCGCACTTCATCGCTATATTTC
>FZPS01000197.1_pt152 | contig 15637 bp, 16 predicted proteins | sample 1817821 | NCBI WGS metagenome assembly FZPS01 (sample SAMEA104158645, study PRJEB21678) | metagenome | place: Germany | collected 2015-04-21 | reverse complement strand
TTTAATTTTGCATTTGTATTTTAAGCAAACTCTTTTATCATTTCACTGATTTTTTCTTTAGATATAGGTTCTTGATATACTAAAGGATCTTGATTTTTTAGAAAATCCACCCTGTCATGGTATGTCTCCAACTCTTTTTTAAATATTATGCCTATTGGAATTCTATCCCCCCACTCCATGGATTTTTCAATGGCTTTTAATTTATCGGTATAATCATAACTGTCATCTAACTTATAAACTCTTTTATTGTACCAGGAAAATGTATTTATTTTGTTAAAGCTTACACAAGGCTGAAGTATATCAACTAAAGCATATCCACTGTACCCTATTGCCTCTTCCATAATTGAAGTTAAATGCTCCTCATCCCCACTAAAGGCTCTTGCTACAAATCCCGCTCCAAGGGATAGGGCTATAAGCAGTGGATTCATAGGCACATTTATAGAACCTCCTGGTTGAACTGTTGTCTTGTGCCCTATATCGGTGGTTGGGGATGCCTGCCCTTTTGTAAGTCCATATATTTGATTGTTGTGTACAAAATGTGTAATGTCCACATTTCTTCTTATGTTATGAATAAAGTGATTTCCACCCTCTCCATAAGTGTCCCCGTCTCCTGAATTTATAATTACCGTTAAATCTTTATTTGCTATTTTTGCAGCGGCAGCAGGAGGTATGGCTCTGCCGTGAAGTCCACAAAAACCATTGGTATTTATATATTGTGGAGTTTTAGCCCCTTGTCCTATACCTCCTACCACCAAAACTTTATGAGGCTGTATTTGAAGCCTTGTAAGGGCATTTTTTAAGGATTCTAATATATTAAAATCACCACATCCCGAACACCAGGCTGTTTCAAATGTTTTATAATTACACTTACCCATATTAGTTTACCTCCATCAACTTATTGTATATTTCATCTGCGCTAATTGGCCTTCCATCATATTTTAAAATGCTGCTATGGCACTTAATACCTGTTTCTGCCCTGATAACAGATGCTAGCTGTCCTGTTGCATTTTGTTCAACATTTATTATGGTTTTAGCCTTTTTGTGCATTTCATTTAACATTTTCACAGGAAGTGGCCATATATCCCCAAAAACCAAAGCAGCATAATTTCTATTGCCATTTTTATTTAATAGCTCAACTGCTTCCTTTATAGGACCTTCAATAGAACCCCATCCTAAAAGCAAAACATCTGGTTGGCTTGCACCATAAAAAGACGGCTCAATAAGTTCTTCTTTTAAAAACTCCATTTTATTTAACCTTTTATCACACATATTCTTTCTAACTTCAGAAGACTCAGTTATTTGTCCGTATTCATCATGCTCATCACTGTCCACTAAAACCCTTGTGCCTTTTATTTTTCCTGGAATTATACGTGGTGAAATGCCATTTTTTGTCATCTCATATGTTTTGTATTCCTTATTACCATCCATATATTCTTCATGGTTAAAATACCTGTTTATCTCCAGTTTAGACAGGTCAAAGGGTTTTATGGTTGTAGTAAAATCTGCCAAAAACTGATCTCCTAAAATAACAACTGGAATTCTATACTTGTCTGCTATATTAAATGCCCTGACTGTTTGATAAAAACAATCTTCTGGATTTTTAAGTGCTATAACCATTCTGGGAAATTCACCATGGGATGCAGATATTATAAATTTTAAATCTGACTGCTCAGTTCTTGTGGGAAGCCCTGTGGCAGGACCAGGTCTTTGTATTTCTGCAATTACCAAAGGTATTTCTTGCATTCCCGCCAATCCTAATGCTTCTACCATAAGGGAAAAGCCTCCCCCTGAAGTACCTGTCATAGCCCTGACTCCTGCATAGGATGCACCTATTGCCATATTTATCGCTGCTATTTCATCTTCCGCCTGCTCTACTACAATTTTTGCTTCATGCATTTTCCCTGCTAAATAGTTCATTATACTGGTGGAAGGAGTCATTGGATAAGCAGAATAAAACTTACACCCTGCTGCTATAACCCCAAGAGCTATTGCATCATTCCCATCTATAAGTATATTATCGTCCTTTCCTGAAGAGTCAATGGAGTACAAAGAATCCACCAAAGCATTTCCCCTCTTTACTGCTTCAATATTTAAAGAAGCTATCTCATTCTTAAAAGTTTCTTTTAAAACCTCCTCTAAAAAAGATATGTCAATATTGTAAAGCTTAAACAAGGCTCCTCCTGCAACACTGCCAAATACTCTTGGATTTCCAATTTCCTTTGCTATTTTCACCAGTGGAAGCTTTTTAAGGCGTTTGTCTTTGTAGTCAACACTTTCATCAGCTATAATAAAACCTTCATCTTCTAATCTTTCAACATGATATGAAATGGTTTCAGTATTAAAGGCTATAATTCCGTTAAGTTTATCTTTGTGGGAAGTAACTTTTCTTTCACTAAAGCGAATTTGAGTAAAATTATGTCCTCCTCTTACCCTTGACATATAATCTCTTATGGTAAATATCTCAAGACCGGCTCTTTTTAATGATTTTTCAATTATGGAAGTGATGGTTTCCATTCCCTGTCCTGCTGCCCCGCCAACTAAAACATTATAGTCCATTTTCTCACCTCTGATATTAATTTTTGGATACATAAAATATTGTTTTAAAATTTTACATAAAAAAACTATTAACTTATAATTTAATATTTACCACCAAAAAAATTTTAAAAACAATTAAATATTATTAAGCTTTGGCTGTATATTTCATATTTTTTAAAGTATATGTAAAATATCTCTATTTTATTGCTTATTCTTTACATTGCAATATTTGTCTTAATAAATTATAATATTTTGTGTAAATTATATAGTATAAAACTTTTTCAAGGAGGGTTTTTATGCAATTTCACATGCATAAATTTAAATTTGAAAGTAACGAAACTAACTATCATAAGCATAAAATCCTTGGCTATACAGAGCATACAATAGGAATAAACACCTTACATTTTCATACCTTTTATGGTGTATCTTCATATAAAGGTCATACACATTATTTTTCAGGCTTTACAGGTTTACCTATAAAAACCCCAAATGGTCATGTCCACAAAATGGAAGGACTTTTAGAAGAAAGTCAGCTTCATGGACATATCTTTTTCAATTATACCGATGAAGAAATTGCATATACACCTAGAGAAAAGCCTATTCAAACATATTTTTAAAATCTGAAATTTTTAAAATAAAAACTTGCATTTTTTAATAAAAACGTTTATTATATATAATATGTAGTTTACGATATAATGTACTAAAAACAGATTGTTTATAAATTGGTTACTTATTTTATGTAATAAATTATAAAGAGAGAACTATAAGAAAGGCGTTTCACACTTAATTGTTACGTCTTTTTGTTTTTTTGGTATGTTTTATTTGAAAGGAGTTTTCAAAATGTATAAAGAGCAAACCTATTCATTAACTAATGTTTTTGGCTCTAATGTTTTTGATGATGCTGCTATGAGAGAACGTCTTCCTAAACTTACTTATAAAGCTTTAAAACAAACAATTGATGAAGGTATTCCCCTTAGTCCTCAAGTTGCTGAAATAGTTGCTAACGCAATGAAAGACTGGGCAATTGAAAAAGGAGCTACACATTACTCCCACTGGTTTCAACCTATGACAGGAATTACTGCAGAAAAACACGACTCTTTTATCTCCCGTACATCTGACGGGAAAGTAATAATGGAGTTTTCTGGTAAGGAGTTAATAAAAGGTGAACCTGATGCATCTTCATTTCCATCAGGGGGTCTTAGAGCTACCTTTGAAGCAAGGGGATATACAGCTTGGGATTGTACTTCTCCTGCCTTTGTAAAGGACAGTACCCTTTATATTCCCACTGCATTTTGTTCATATAATGGAGAAGTTTTAGACAAAAAAACTCCCCTCTTGCGCTCTATGGAGGCTATATCAAAACAAGCTTTACGAATTCTTAGGATTTTTGGAAATACAAAAGCTAAAAGAGTTATAACAACTGTAGGTGCTGAACAGGAATATTTTCTTATAGATAAGGAACTTTATCAAAAAAGAAAAGATATTATCTTTACCGGTAGAACTCTCTTTGGAGCAAAGCCTTCAAAGGGACAAGAATTGGGAGACCATTATTTTGGAGCTATAAAAGAAAGAGTTTCCTTTTTTATGAAGGAGCTGGACCAGGAGCTTTGGAAGCTTGGTGTTTTATCAAAGACAAAACACAATGAAGTTGCCCCTGCCCAACATGAAATAGCTCCTATTTACACCACTGCAAATATTGCTACCGACCAAAACCACATTATAATGGATACACTAAAAAAAGTCGCCCTAAGACATAACTTAGTGTGCCTTTTACATGAAAAGCCCTTTGCAGGTCTTAACGGCTCTGGTAAGCACAATAACTGGTCTCTTTCTACAGATGATGGTCAAAATCTATTAGACCCTGGAAAAACACCTCATGAAAATGCACAGTTTTTGGTGTTTTTATGTGCAGTAATTAAAGGTGTGGATGAATATGCAAACCTTTTAAGACTATCTGCTGCCAGCCCCGGAAACGATCACCGTTTAGGTGCTAGTGAAGCTCCTCCGGCTATAATATCCATCTTTTTAGGTGATCAGCTTACTGATATTTTGCAGCAAATGGAAAATGGTGGGGCAACCTCCTGTAAAAAAGGCGGTAAACTAAAAATAGGGGTATCTACAATTCCAAACCTTCCTAAAGATACAACAGACAGAAACAGAACTTCACCTTTTGCTTTTACAGGAAATAAATTTGAATTTAGAATGGTTCCTTCTTCTGCTTCCATTGCAGGACCAAATTTTATATTAAATACCATAGTTGCTGAAATGCTTTGTCAAATAGCAGATAGATTAGAAAATGCACAGGATATAAATTCAGAGGTTCAGCTTATTTTAAAAGAAATTGTAACTAAACATAAAAGAATAATTTTTAATGGAAATAATTATTCTGAGGAATGGATTAAAGAAGCAGAAAAGAGAGGTCTTCCAAATATAAAATCAACTGTTGAAGCAGTAAAAACTTTAGTTGATGAAAAAAATGTAGAACTATTTGAAAAACATAATATATTAACAAGGCATGAACTTGAATCTCGCTGTGAAATAATTTTAGACCACTATATAAAAACCATCAATATAGAAGCATTAACCACAATGGATATTGCAAATCGCCAAATTATACCTGCTGTTATAAATTACACTACCAGTGTTGCAAACTCTATAAACTCTATAATTAAAACCGGACTTGATGTAGATACTATGGCACAAAAAGAAATTTTAAAGGAGGTATCTTCTCTCCTTGGTTTATTAAAGAAAAATGTATCCATATTGGAAAAAACATTGGAGGAAGCCTCAAAATTATCTGCTGACACATACAATTTAGCATTGTTTTATAAAGATAATATATTTGTTAAAATGTCAAAGGTAAGAGAAGTTGCCGATAAACTAGAAACATTGGTTGATGAAAAAATTTGGCCATTTCCAACCTATGGGGAATTACTGTTTAACATATAATATTAACATATAAAATAAAAGGCATTAGTGTAAAAACTAAATGCCTTTTATTTTATATCCTTTATTATTCTTTGTACTCAACTCCATATTTAAGTGCTTCCATTTCTGCTGGGATTAAGTGATGTTTACTTTGTGAAAGTATTTTATATAAAGCATTTTCAAAATTATCCTCTGATACTATTCCTGTCTCACCTATAAGCTTGCCTAAAAGAATAATATTTGCAAATGCAGCATTTCCCATCTCAAAAGCCTTGTTTGTTGCAGGTACATAACATGCTTTTATATCTTTACGTGAAGGTTTTTTGTCAACTAATGAACTGTCAGCAATAATAATGCCACCTTCTTCAACTATTTTTTCAAACTTTTCTAAAGAAGGATTGTTCATAGCTATTAAAACCGTTGCACTATTTAAAACTGGTGAACCTATTTCATCATCAGAAACAATAACGTGGCAGTTTGCTGTTCCACCCCTCATTTCAGGCCCATAGGAAGGCAAACAGGAAACTTTTTTATCTTCAATCATTCCACAATATGCAAGTATTCTGCCTGCTGATACCACCCCTTGTCCACCAAAACCAGAAATAATAATTTTATGCTGCATCAATTACACCTCCAAATCCTGACCCTTGAAATTTCCCAATGGATATGCTTCAACCATTTTCTCTTCAACCCATTCTAAAGCTTTAACAGGGTTCATTCCCCAGTTTGTCGGGCAAGTAGATAAAACTTCAACCATTGAGAAGCCTTTATTGGCCATTTGAACTTTAAATGCCTTTTCAATAGCCTTTTTAGTGTTTCTTATATTTTTTATGTCATGAACAGAAGTTCTCTCAATAAAAACTGCTCCCTCTAAAGTACTGAGAAGTTCAGAAACTTTTATAGGAAAACCTTCTGTCTCTGGCTTCCTTCCAAAGGGTGAGGTGGTGGTAACTTGATTTATCAATGTGGTAGGAGCCATTTGACCTGATGTCATCCCATATATAGCGTTATTTATAAATATTGTGGTTATTTTTTCGCCTCTGGTAGCTGCATGAACTATTTCAGCTGTTCCTATAGCTGCTAAATCCCCATCTCCCTGATAAGTAAATACTATATTATCAGGAAGAGCTCTTTTTACTCCTGTACCTACTGCAGGTGCTCTACCATGAGCTGCCTGTATCATGTCGCAATTAAAGTATTCATAATTATTGTATGAACAACCAACAGGTGATATACCAATGGTTTTGCCTTCAATACCTAATTCATCTATTACTTCAGCTATAAGCCTGTGAACAATTCCATGAGTGCATCCAGGACAGTAGTGCATAGGTATATCTGCTAATGCATGTGGTCTTTTAAAAACTATAGCCATTTTCACTTCCCCTTCCAAAGTTAATTCTTAAAAACCTTTTGTTACTTCAATATTTCTTTTATCTTGTCCAAAATTTCTACTTCTTTAGGTATCATTCCGCCCATTCTTCCGTAGAAATGCACAGGTTTTTTGCCATTTACTGCTAACCTTACATCTTCCACCATCTGTCCTGCATTTAACTCTACCGTTAAAAAGGCTTTTGGTGTTTGGGCATACTTTTCAAATTCTTCCTTTGGAAACGGCCACAAAGAAATAGGTCTAATAAGTCCTACTTTAATTCCTTCTTTCTCTGCCTGTTTTATAACATTGCTCACTATCCTAGCTATTGTTCCAAATGCCACAACAATAATGTCAGCATCCTCACAATTATAGCTTTCCACTCTAACCTCATTTTGTTCTATCATTCTATATTTAGCTTGAAGTTTTAGATTGTGTTGTTCTAAAACCTCAGGTTCTATATATATAGAAGTTACAACATTTTTGTCTCTTTCCATTTTTGTTCCTGTAGTAGCCCATGTTTTTTCTTGGTGGACAATGTTTTCCTCATCTTTAAACTCAACCATTTCCATCATTTGACCTAATATTCCATCGCCCATTATCATGGTTAGAATTCTATACCTATCAGCTATATTAAAAGCCTCAACTGTAAGTTCGTACAGTTCTTGAACATTTGACGGTGCCAAAACAACCATTTTATAGTCTCCATGACCACCGCCTTTTACTGCCTGAAAATAATCGCCTTGTGCTGGCAGTATTCCTCCTAATCCAGGTCCACATCTAACAATATTTACGATAACTGCTGGCAGTTCAGCACAAGCAATATAAGATATTCCTTCTTGCTTTAGACTTATTCCTGGACTTGAAGATGAAGTCATAACCCTCTTACCAGTAGATGCAGCTCCATAAACCATGTTTATTGCAGCAGTTTCACTTTCAGCTTGTACAAAGCTTCCTCCTAGCTTTGGCATTTTTTTTGCCATATAATGTGCTACTTCTGTCTGTGGTGTTATAGGATATCCAAAATAGCACTTGCACCCTGCTCTTAAAGCTGCTTCTGCAATAGCTTCATTGCCCTTCATTAAATATTTTTCTCCCATTTAAATAACCCCTTCTACACTTTTCTTCTGATAAACCTTATTCTAACAAATCATACATTGTATTTAAGATTGGTTTTTAGTTAAGTTTTTTTATTTCTCAACTTCAATAACACAATCTGGACATATCATTGCACAAAAAGCGCAGCCAATACATTTTTCCATGTCCGAAATACCTACAGGATGAAATCCTTTTGAGTTTAACTTGTCCTGTACTATAACAATTTTCTTAGGACACACTGAAATGCAAAGTTTACATCCTTTGCACCTGCTTTCATCAATGCTAACTTTAGCCATCTAAATCCCCCATTACTTATTGTACTTGCTATGTTTAGACCAAAAGCTGTCTTGTTTATTATAAAACTCCTTATCTTTTTTTTCAAGTTTATTAATATATTCTTCAAAAATATTTCTATTTTCTTTATCAATATGTGTAATTTCAACTCCATATTTATTGCCTTTATCACTTGGGCTTTGTCCCTTTATCACACCTTCAAAACAAACTTTCTCGTGAGATGTGGTATACAATTCAAAAAAGTATTTATCTCCCTTTTTTAACGTACCTTCTTCATTTAGCTGTTTTTCCAAATCTTCCTTTACAACAAAAGCCACACCTGTATTACTAAGGTTAACTACTATTGTAAATACCCCTGTTTCATCATATTTATTTTTTTTGATAATAGTACAAAGATATACATCATGTCTGTTACTTTTTCGGTTATTTGAAAATTTTTCTATTTCATGTATTTTTATAGTTATACTCTGGGGGTGGTCTAATTTTATTTTACTTACCCACCCTGACATTGTGTATTCAAAATTATCAGTGGTATATTTACACCTCATGGTATCCCCAATCATAATAATGTTTTCAATATAATCCTTTTCTAGTCCTATATCTATCTCAATACTGTCACTATTAAAAGAAAACACCCGATTGTTTACCCAGTTGTTGGAGTTATAATGTTTTGTTTTTATTACTTTACCTTCACTGAGAAATTCACTTAATAAAATTTTATCTACCATAAGCGTATCCTCCAATTAATCCCATGGCAACTTTATATATTTATTTAAAAACAAAATTTCGTTTTCTGTAAAGTCCTCTATTCCCTTTATATAGTCATAAAAACCACTTACAAAGGATATAGGGACACCAAGTTTTTTTGAGGCTTCTTTTATTATCTTATGACCACTAATAATATCGTCAATAGTAGTGTTTTTTAATAGATTTGTATTGTTTATAAAACCCGATATTTTTAATTTTGATGCATATTCTATTTCCTTTGCCATCTGTATTATTTTGCTGTCTGTGTTAGTATCTTGCCTTTTGGTATTTACAACTAAATACATTTCATATCCTTCATTTAACAGTTCCTCATTATATCTTGCTAAAGCCCTGGCTCCTAAATCATCTCCTCCCACATCAAAAACAACATTATAGCTTCTGTCCTCAAATAATGAATTAATTTCTGGCGGAAGAGCCGGAACATCCACATTTGTATTTGCATACATAGGAGATACCACTTTTATATTGTTATCTAATAACAACTTTTTTGCATCAACGGCACGAAAATATGGGTTAACTATATCTAAATCCACAACTGCTACTTTGTTTTTTAATTGGGACAGCTTTATTGCAAAATTTACAGATACTTCTGATTTGCCACTGCCAAAATGCCCTGTAAAAATACTTATTCTTTTATCTGTCATATACACACCTTTACTTTTTTTATTTATTATATCCTATTAAATCCTTAATTACCTCACCTGCAGCAATAAACCCAACTACAGGAGGAACAAAGGATATGCTTCCAGGTACACGCTTTTTTATCACGCTTTTTTTACCTGTTTCCTCTAAAGAATCAGCACCAGCATCAGAAATTATATTTTTGGGTTCAGCTGGCTTTATAGGCTCTTCTTTTGAGTACACAACTTTTAGTGAGTGTATGTTCCTTTTTCTAAGTTCCTTTCTCATTACCTTTGCTAAAGGACATACTGAAGTGTCAAAAATATCTGCCACTGTAAATTTTGCAGGGTCTAACTTGTTGCCTGCTCCCATACAAGATATTATGGGTATACCCATTTCTTTTGCTTTAACAACAAGCCCAATTTTACCTGTAACTGTGTCAATTGCATCTATAATATAGTCATAATCTTTTTGAATAAGATTATCTGCAGTTTCAGGCAGGTAAAATTCTTGGTAGGTGACAACTTCTGCTTTTGGATTTATTTCCAGTATCCTATCCTTCATAACTTCAACCTTAGGCTTTCCAATGCTCTTTTGATTAGCATGGATCTGTCTGTTTATGTTGGTAACACATACACAATCACTGTCAACTAAAACAAGTCTTCCTACACCTGCCCTAACTAGTGCCTCCACAGCAAAAGAACCTACCCCGCCAACTCCAAAAACCGCCACTTTTGAATTTTTTAATTTTTTTAATGATTCTTCACCAATTAATAACTCTGTTCTGGAAAATTCATAAAACATAAATACACCTAAATTTTATTATACTCCTAACTTACTGCAAACTTCAAATAATCTTTTTGCCAATATTTCTGCCCTCTTTATTGCAACATCATCTTTATCAGCTGGACTGTGGGCACATACACCATGATGTCCACAATCATCTTCAAAGTATCCATCGCCAACAACAACCATTCCCTGTACAAGCATTATATCATGAAGAGCTTTTATAGTTGTTTCCTGTCCACCATACTTAGAAGCTCCAACTGTAATACCTGCACCAACTTTATTGTAAAGTGCTTTTTCTCCTCTTAACTTCCTTGTCTTGTCAAAAAAGGCTTTCATTTGTCCACTAACAGTTCCAAAATAAGATGGACTTCCTAATATAATGCCATCTGCTTTTTTCATAACTTCAAAAGCTTCTTCAAGTTTTGTGTCCTTATAACATATACCCGAACATGGCGAACTGCAAACAACACAAAAATTGTGTTTTGCACTGTTTAATAATTCCTGTACGTCATAGACAATTGTTTCTGCACCTAATTCTTTTACTTTATTTAGTACAGTATTAATCAAAAACTTAGTATTTCCATTTCTGTTTGGACTTCCATTAAGACCTACAATCAACAATTTAATCACCTCATCTAAATTATATTATCATATTGAAATAAAACCTGCAAATAGCTTTTAAAAAAAATTATAACGACTTATTGTATAATATTTGTAAAATAAAAATTATATAACCTATTTATTTTTACTTTGATATAGGATACCCACCAAAAATAAAAAAGCTGTACACTTAAAACCTAGCGTAACAGCCACTAAAATTTATTCCCTTTAAATTTATATAAGACACTTTTACATTTTTAACTTCTAACTTTATAAATAAAATCCCTTATTTTGTCCTCATCTTTATACTCATTAGTTTCAACTCCACTACTTACATCCACTGCAAAGGGCTTTACTTTTTCTATCCCCTCTTTTATATTTTCTCTATCTAAACCTCCTGCCAAAATAATTTTTCCAAACTCTTTTGCCCTACTGGCTAATTCCCAATCAAAAGTTTTTCCTGCCCCTCCGTAAACCCCTTCAATATATGCATCAAGAACAAAAGCATCCACATTAAAACATGACATTTTTTTTATAGAATCTCCGTCCTTTACTCTTATAGCTTTCCATATTTCAACTTCTTTTTTACTTTTTATTTTTTCTTTTAAATCCTCTATATACTCACAAGGTTCATCCCCATGAATCTGTACACAGTCAAGGGAAAGTTTATTTGTAATTTCTAAAACCTTCTCTAAATCTTCATTTACAAAAACACCAACAGTTTTAATTTTAGGTGAAAGATTTTTTTTAAGTTCCATTGCAAATTCTATTGAAACCTTTCTTTTGCTTTGGGCAAAAATAAATCCTATATAATCAGGCAAATACTTATTTACATACTCTATATCTTCTTTTCTTTTAATCCCACAAATTTTAACTTTTGTCATACATTCACCAATTTAAATTCTTTTATTTTTTCATTTATAGAATCTGCTCTCATAAATGTTTCACCAATTAAAACTGCATTAACGCCCAAATCTTTTAAATATCTCATATCATCTTGGGTTTTAATTCCACTTTCACTTACAACCACCCTGTCATGGGGTATATAGTTCATTAATTTCTCTGTAGTTTTTAAATCCACCTCAAAAGTCTTTAAATTTCTATTGTTGATGCCAATAATCTTAGCCCCAGATTCTAAAGCTCTTTCAAGTTCTTCCCTGTCATGCACTTCAACCAAACACTGCATTCCAAGTATTTCTGCTACAATTTGAAACTTTTTTAGCTCCTCATCATTTAAAATGGACACTATTAAAAGTATGGCATCAGCACCTAAGCATCTTGACTGATAAACTTGCCACAAATCTATTATAAAATCCTTTCTTAAAATAGGCAAAGCTACATTTTGCCTTATTTTAACAAGATAGTCCTCATCTCCTAGAAAAAAGTTTTTCTCTGTAAGAACAGATATTGCCTGGACTTTTTCTTCACTATATTTTTTAGCTATTTCCAAAGGATTAAAATCTTCTTTTATAATACCCTTTGAAGGAGAGGCCTTTTTAACCTCAGCTATTATAGATATCTGCTTATCTTTTTTTAATGCATTGTAAAAATCTATGGTCTTGTGCAGCCCCGGCCTTGAAACTCTCTGTTTCCAGCCTTCTATAGAAATTTCACTCATTTCTTTTTTAAGCTGCAGCTTTTTTTCATTAACAATTTTATCTAATATCATTTTTTCCTCCTAAGTTTAAACTGATATTTTCTTTTAAACTAAAATGCTATAATGCTATTTCTATATTTTTAAATTTACCATTAAGATAATTTAAATAATCCCTTAATTCATATACTTTTTCCATTGCCCTTTTAGAGTCAATTATTTCAGCTGCCAACTCAATTCCCTCTTCAATGCTTTTTGTCACTTTTCCAACATATAATGCTGCTGCCGAATTTAATAATACTATATCTCTTTTTTTCCCCTTTTCTCCATTAAAAATAGAACATATAATATCTGCGTTTTCCTTTGCTTCCCCACCTAATAATTCTTCCTTTTTAGCCAATGAAAAACCATATTCTTCAGGGTCTATATAGTAATTTATAATGCTGCCGTCCCTAACTTCTGACACCTTTGTTCTAGTGGTTGTAGTTATTTCATCCATACCATCTAAGCCATGGATAACCATTGCTTTTTCCACGCCAAGATTTAACAGCACATTTGCCACTGGCTCGGTAAGCTTTTCGTCAAAAACACCTAGTACTTGCCCTTTTGCATTGGCAGGGTTTGTTAAAGGGCCTAATATATTAAATATCGTCCTTACCCCCAGCTCTTTTCTAGGTCCTGCCGCATATTTCATAGATTTGTGAAAATGTGGTGCAAACATAAAGCCTATTCCTACTTTTTCAATACATTCTTTTGCCGTTTCAGGTGGAACATCTATGTTAATTCCCAAACTTTCCAAAACATCTGCACTTCCACTTTTACTAGATACAGATCTATTCCCATGCTTAGCAACAGGAACTCCTCCTGCAGCTGCCACAAAAGCTGTTGCTGTGGATATATTAAAAGTATTTGAACCATCACCACCAGTACCGCAAGTGTCGATATAGTAGTCTATTTTAGGGTTTATTTTGTATGCCTTTTCTCTCATTACCTTTGCACACCCTGTGACCTCTTCTATTGTCTCACCTTTAATTCTAAGAGCTGTAATAAAACTTCCTATTTGTGCATCAGTTGCCTTCCCACTCATAATACAATCTAAAGAACTTATAGCTTCATCCTCATTTAAATTTTTACCTTCAATTAACTTTGCTATTGCCTCTTTTAACATAATAATTCTCCTCTCTTCTCATCTCAATTAATGGTGTTTATTACTTCCCTGCAAGCTGTAACTTTTTTAAGCCTTTATAGTCAGAATAAAATTCCTCCGCTTCTTCTAAAGCCTTTAAAAGTGCACTTGCTTTATTTATAGTTTCTTCGTATTCACTTTCTGGAACTGAATCTGCAACTATACCTGCACCTGCTTGAACATAAGCTCTCCCATCTTTAAATATAATAGTTCTAATGGTTATACAGCTATCTAAGTTTCCATTAAAGCTAAGGTATCCTATTGCTCCACCATAAGGACCTCTTTTTACATTTTCAAATTCATCTATAATTTCCATAGCCCTAACCTTTGGGGCACCTGAAAGTGTACCTGCTGGCATAATAGACATCAATGCATCAAATGCAGTTTTGTCTTCCCTTAGTTCTCCTGAAATATTAGAAACTATGTGCATTACATGGGAGTACCTTTCTATATGCATTAACTTACTTGTTTTCACTGTTCCTTCTTTGGAAATTTTTCCAATTTCGCTTATTCCTAAATCCACCAGCATAGAATGTTCTGCTAATTCTTTTTTATCTGACAAAAGTTCTTTTTCAAGCTTTTCATCTTCTTCTTTTGTCTTTCCCCTTTTTCGTGTTCCAGCTATAGGGCAAGTTTCAACAACTCCATCTTCTACCCTTGCAAGCATTTCAGGTGAAGATCCTACTATTTTATAGTCATCAAATTTAAGATAGTACATATAGGGTGAAGGATTTATAATTCTCAAAATTCTATACACATTAAAGGGATGTTCCTCAGTTTCTACACACAAACGCTGGGAAAGTACAACTTGAGAAACTTCTCCATTCTTAATATACTCTTGTGCTTTTGATACATTTTTACAAAACAACTCTTTTGATATATTTGTTGTATATTTTAAACCCTTTTGATTACCGGTAAAATCAGGAGGAAAATCATCAAATACCTTCCATCTTGTATCGAGAATTTCTTTGTAAATGCTCTTTATTCTATCTACAGCACTGTTATAATCTCTTTCTATATTCCCTCCCACATGTAAATTTACAATTATGTGGATTTTTTGCTTTAGATGATCAAAAACCAAAACTTCATCTGTAAAGAGAAAGTGACACTCTGGAAGTTTTAAATCGTCTTGTGGAACATTTGGGAGGTTTTCATAATACCTTATAAGGTCATACCCAAAAAAGCCCACTGCCCCTCCATTAAACCTAGGTAGGTTTGGAAGAGTTGCCCCCTTATATTTGTTCATAAGCTTTCTTATAATTTCAACAGGGTTGCCCTTCTCCTCTTTTATAACACCTTTTTTATCTTCAATAATTGTGCTGTCTTTAAAACTTTTAACTTTTAAAAATGGGTTTTTGCCGATAATGGAATAACGAGCCCACTTTTCGCCCCCTTCAACACTCTCTAGTAAGAAACAGTACTTACTGTTTTCAAATCTTTTAAAAAGACTTATTGGAGTTTCCATATCAGCATAAACTTCCATGGAAATAGGGATTATATTGTGGTCTTTAGTTAATTTTTTTACTTCTTCAATACTTGGATAAAACATGAAAAATGCCCCCTTTTTTTATAAAGGAAGACATGAGACTTGACTAAATTAAAAAACCAAGTAAGACACTTGGCTATAAGACAAAATTAAATTCCACTGTCTCGCCTCATCTCATCTCTTCTCTTCTAAAACTCGTCTCTTCTTAAATTTTAAACTCTTCTCAATTTATTATGCACCTGTACTTTAAATAATTTATAAGATGCATATAACAACCTCACTATTACTATCATCGTTACAAATCAACTAATCTTATGACAATTATAACATAGTCTATCTCTAAAAAGCAACAGTAAATTGAATTTGGAT
>FZPS01000191.1_pt35 | contig 15637 bp, 12 predicted proteins | sample 1817821 | NCBI WGS metagenome assembly FZPS01 (sample SAMEA104158645, study PRJEB21678) | metagenome | place: Germany | collected 2015-04-21 | reverse complement strand
AAAGAAAACCAACTGACTTTGATTCAAAATGGATCAAATAACCCACAAAAAAAGTGTCAACCTATATCAGGACTTGACAGAAATGGCAGGCGTAAATGGGCGAGAATTATAGAAATTTATCATCCGGAGTGAAGCCTTTTATTAGATATTCTTTCAAGCGTTCGATAGCCCGGATGCGGAAACGAGTGCCTATAATGCTATGAACTCCATACCCAAAGGAAATGACAGTATCCGGGCTGTAGTGTTCTATGTTATATGTTTTATAATCACTTGCAGTTGATGCAAAAAATGCACTAACTGAATCACGCTCCGGTTCTCCACTCTCAAATATGTTTAACCGAGTATGTATTTCATTCCGAATACTTTTTGCCAATCTCCCGTATGTTTTTTGATGCCATATTGCACCAATTTATGAGTATGGTCTTGGCAGCGTTTGGATCAACATCCTTATCAAAAAATATTATCGAGACAATTCGCGATAAAACTTGCCTACTGATCCAAAGCGATTATATTGCCATTAAAGAAGTTAGAGGAGACTCAAAATGAAATAGACATTTCTTATTTTGTTTATCACACTAATTGCGAGCGTAGTGTTCGCTTTCCCCGCGGGTACCCTCAATCTGGGAGGCAATGCAGGCTTCTCTTCTCACAAAGCAGATTCGGATGCCAAAACGTTAAACATTGTCTATTTTAACCCAAATATCGGCTATCTTTTTATGGACAATCTCTCAGCCGACCTGCTATTGCTTTTCATTTCCAGCAGTCAGAGAAAAAGCTCCTGGGGTGAATTTGATGCAGGTCTTGGAGCGCGCTATTTTGTGGATATGGGAGGTCACAAGCTCTATGCGGGATTGGGCGTCGTATATGCTTCAAATTCAAGCAGTTTTGGCTCCTTCAAAGATAGTGACAGTGGAATTTATCTGAATGGAAAGCTGGGAATTCTATGCCTGTGACGGATGATGTTTTTCTGGATTTCGGCGTCAAATATGATATGGGTATGGGAGACTATAAAGACAGCACCCTCAGCATGAACATTGGATTGCAGTTCTTTATGCCGCTCTTTGGACACTAAAAATAATTCACTAAACCAATGCCCCTGCTTTTTTCGGCAGGGGTTTTTTGTGTTTGATATTCTTGAGCTTTGGCGCGATCTTTGGAGTTCCTGTAAAAGAAGGCATATAATTGATGCTTGATAATGCTCCTATCGCCAAGGGTTTTAGCGCAGCAATCTTAAAGAAGATTATCAGCTGAATTGACGCAAGATTTTAGCAGCGTTGACATTATTATAGTTTTATTCATTATTTGTTAGCATAAGTGGACACTTATTGGCTATATCTGGGGCGATGTGCAGATGATATCACTATTAGCCATAGATATCTATGGGTAGATAAAAAAATATCCCCGCAAGATTTGAGGATCCTGCGGGGATGGAGGTTTGCTTGGAAAGATTTTGCTAAAGAACAGTTATCGTATGATCAGAAGGAACGTATTGATAATAGTTTCCGCGCACAATTTGCTTGTACAAGATCTTTGCCAGATCAGGAAAAATGGAGCCTATTTCGTCGATTACCCTACTAATTCGACGCCATACATTCCTCTTTTGATACTCAATTTCGCTCTTATTTACCCTAATCCTTCCCGCGGGTGTCAGCGCTTGTCCAAGATAGGCAATGAGCATATCTTTTTCTTCTAAAACCTCGTCAAGAGCCGCATAATCGTTATTAATTCTCAGCTTTGCCTCGCGATCTATGAGATAAATGAGGCGTTCTTTTACCTCTTTAATAGTGCGAGGATCACAAAAAAGATCAGCTTGGTTTTGACCCATAATTGAAATGCCAGACTCATGTTTTATGTTTAACATAAGTTCCCCAAAGGCATTCCTCATAAGCTCTTTCTGTGATTTTGATAAAACAAAAGTTTTGAAGGGAAAGATGTTTTCCGGGTTCCGAAGAAGCTCCAGAAGTTGACTCCATCCCTTCCTATAACGAAAGTCGTGGCTCTTGCCGGCATGTTCGACAGTGACGGTATCGCCTCTGCGTTTAATTCTTGTGTGAGAACACATATGCTTATCCTCCATAATTAGTATTTGCTGAGATTTAGTAAAGCATGGGTTCTACTATTTTATTATTACTTATTTTGTCAAGATATATCTTAGACTATTTTTCAATATTTTGTTTTGTTAGGATATGCTAACAAAATGCAATAGCTGTGATAAAGGCTTATCTAATGCTGATAGAATGGGATACGGAGATTTTTAGCTAAAAAAGAGATTTGGATATAACTGATGATTATATTTTGGTTTTGTTTTGGTTTTGTTGGTTGGGTTCGACAGGTTCTCGTGTCGAGGTTTTTAGGTGCTAGCTACGAGCTACAAGCTACGAGAATAGAAAGCGGGGCTTTCTCGGTTAACGAGAGCGTTAACCTACCAGGATTTGAGGAGTGCTGCGCACATTGAAAGAGAATGCGCCGGAGCGCATGCGGCAACGGGGACGTTCCCGCCCCAATTAAGGAAGGCGTCGCGGAGCTTTTGTTGAGCGTAGCGAAACATTCGGCGCCAGCCGACATTCTTTGACTTAGCTACGAAAAAGTAGAAAGCGGGGCTTTCTTGGTTAACGGGGGCGTTAACCTACCAGGATTTGAGGAGTGCTGCGCACATTGAAAGAGAATGCGCCGGTGGCGCATGCGGCAACGAGGACGTTCCCGCCCCAGAAGAGGAAGGCTGTAGCTCGTGGCAACGAGGACGTTCCCGCCCCAATTAAGTAAGGCGTCGCGACGGCTTTTGTTGAGCGTAGCGAAACATTCGGCGCCAGCCGACATACTTGTAGCTTGTAGCTTGTAGCTCGTAGCTCGTAGCTCGTAGCTCGTAGCTTCTTTTAAATGCAGCTTTTATTGGAAGAAAATAGGAATACAAAATAAATTGCTTGCCATTTACCTGAGTCTTGATTTAGTGGCTTTTATGGAAAAGAAGGAAACAAGAAAAAACAGAAGAAGCAACCTCGCCCTCTTATATGGGATGATGTTCCGCTATTGGCATTACGTGATCGCAGGGCTGATCAGCATGGTTTTGTTCGCCCTGTTTAGCGGTGTGAGTGTCACCGTCTTAGTTCCGCTTTTCGACTACGTTTTCACTCCCCAGGAAGTGGCAATTGTTCATCACAATCCCGCCGAGATCTTCAGTGCCTTATCCGCTGATATATCGGGCTTTGTGCAAAGTCAGGGCTCGCTATTTAAGTTAAGATCCTTCAGTCAATTAAGCCCACTATGGGAAGCGCTGAAAGAGACTATGATGATCTCGGATTCGATTTCGCTTCTTTATCTGCTTTGCATTATTATGATGATACTCATCGTGATGAAAAACCTCTCATATTTTGCCAATCGCGCTTTCTTTATCGTCTTGCGCGGGCGCACGGTCAAAGACATGCGCGACTATATGTTTGGGCGCTATCTGAATCAATCTTTGGAGTTTTTTAGCAAGAACAAAGTGGGCGACGCGATCGTGCGCATGGTAAACGATGTAGAGATAGTCTCAAATCAATATATCAACGCTATTTTCAATGGTTTACGCGATATCACCTCCGTGGTGGTCTATATGTATATCGCGCTGTTTTTGAATGCAGAATTGTTTTTATACAGCATTCTCATTGTGCCGCTTTTGGCGCTGACCGTGGGCTATCTCGGCAAGAAGATCAAGAAATATTCAAAGCGCATTCAAAGCCAGCTTTCGGTGATGTTCAACGCCGTGGAAGAGGTATTAAATAGCATAAAGATCGTGAAGGCATTCAGGCGCGAAGAGCATGAGCATAAAGAATTTGAGAAGATAAATAAGAGGCATCTCAAGCTTTGGCAAAAGTCCCAGATCTATGCGGCGATGAGCGTGCCATTTTCGGAGCTGAATTCCGTGCTCACGGGCGTGGTAGTGGTGATCCTGGGCGGCAAGATGATTCTTGATCCCGCGAGCAACTTTTCTTTGGGAGATTTCACCGCTTTCCTCTTTGCCATCTTCTCTATGCTACATCCGCTCAAGGTGCTCAGCCAACTCTATGCAGATATCAAAAAGGCGGGAGTCTCGCTGGATAGAATAGCGCTGGTTCTAAATGATGAATCCGATATCAAGGATCATCCCGATATGGTTTCAAAGGGTAGCTTTGACAGTCAGATAAGCTTCGAGAATGTGGACTTTTATTACGAGGCGGGAACCGAGGTGATCAAAAACCTCAGCCTCACGATAAATAAGGGCGAAAAGGTGGCGTTCGTAGGCGCGAGCGGCGGCGGCAAGACAACCGTCACAAATCTCGTGAACCGTATGTACGACGTGAAAAATGGCGCTATCAAGTTAGATGGCATAGATATACGCAAAATCCGCTTGGACGATCTCAGGCATCTCTTTGGAGTAGTGACGCAGGAAACAATACTGTTTTCCAAAAGCGTAAGAGAAAATATCGCCTATGGTGCAAAGGGGGAGCTTGATGATGAGACGATCAAGACGGCGGCGCAAATAGCTCATGCGGAAGAGTTTATCCTTCAGTTCCCCAGTGGCTACGACCAGGTCTTGGATACCAAGGGGCAAAACCTCTCCGGCGGGCAGAGACAGCGGCTTTGCATTGCTCGCGCGATCGTGGGAGATCCGCCTATTCTCATCTTCGACGAAGCTACCAGCGCATTGGATACCGAGAGCGAAAAGATGGTGCAAGATGCTATCAATGAAGCCACAAAGAATCGCACGGTGATCATGGTTGCGCATAGGCTTTCCACGATTTTGGAGAGTGATAAGATATTTGTGCTTGATAAAGGCGAGGTCATCAGCCAGGGCAGCCATGAAGAGCTGCTAAAGAGCTGTCCGCGCTATCAATACCTCTGCGAGCTGCAGTTTGGGATTACATAATTATTTTCGGAAATTGAGCTTTGAGGTGGAATATATCATAGGTAGAATTATGGTGGTGAGATTATGAATAAAGAGGAAAAACCTATTATTATTGACCCCTTGGATAAGGACTATAAGATTGGGATTGTGGAACTTAGGTGGATCAGGCTTCTCTTGATGATAGTGGCGATCCCCGTCTTGGTTCTGATCCTGCGCACTCTCAAATCTATCTTTATTCCTTTGATTTTTGCGGTCTTTCTCAGCTTTGTTTTTGCACCGCTGAATCAATTTCTGCGCAAGAAAGGACTGCCCATTTGGGTGGTGATGATAGTGAATCTGCTTGTAATTGCGATACTTATGACGGCTTCCATACTCATACTCAGTGAAGCGGCAAGTTCGTTGATAGAAGGCTTTCCGCGCTATCAGAAAGATCTCATCATGCGCTTGCAATATTGGGTGCAGTGCTTTGAAGAGCTTGCGGTGAAGATGGATCTCGCGCTTAGTAATTACACTCAACTTGATGTTTCGCAACTACTTGCGCCGGGCGGCTTTTCCATCTCGAAAACAATCACAAACGTGATGGCTACCACCATGGATATAGCCTGGAATTTCATACTCATCATGATCTTCCTGATGTTCATCGTGAGCTCGGATAACAAGCTCGTTGATAGGCTGAAGCGGGTTCTTTCGCCCAAAGAGCAAAAAAGGACGGTGAATACCATCCTTAATATACAAGATCAGATACAGCGCTATTTGCTTACAAAGATGACAATAAGCTTTGCTACAGCGATTGTGGGGATGGTGCTCATGCTGATGTTTGGCGTGGATTTTGTGCTGGTTTGCGGGATTATACTCTTCGTGCTGAATTTCATCCCGAATATCGGCAGCATCATTGCCAGCTCGGTTCCAATTCTCATCTGCTTCCTACAGAGTGGTTTGGACCTGAGAACGATCTTTTTTGCCGTGTTGATCATCTCTACTCAGATGCTTTTTGGTAATATCCTGGAGCCAAAGATGCAGGGCGAGAGGCTGAACCTCAGCCCCGTAATGGTATTGATTTCCCTGATATTCTGGGGCTGGGTGTGGGGAATAATGGGCATGATCTTGGCGGTGCCGATTACCTCTGCGCTGAATATCATCTTGATTCAGATCGATGAAAATAATGTGTTTTCGGCGGTGATCAGCGGCTGATATCAGTGGCTTTAATAAAAGCCTAATTCTTTCAGTGCGGTGCCCTTTTTGCGCCAGTTTTCGTTCACTTTCACGTGGAGGTGGATGCGAACGGGGAAGTCCACAAATTCGCTGAACTGTTCTTCGGCATATTCGCGTATCTTTTTGAGGTTCGAGCCGCCCCTACCTATGATGATGTGTTTCTGGCTGTTGCGCTCTATCCAGATCACGGCGCGGATCACGATGATGTCTTCCTTTTCCTCGAATCTTTCTATCAAGACCGCTGTGCTATAGGGAATCTCATCGCGGAAATTGTGGAATATCGCTTCGCGTATCAGTTCTTTAGCAAAAAATCTCAGCGGGAGATCAGAGAGCTGTTCTTCATCATAATATGGCGGATGTAGCGGCATAAATGAGGAGATCTTGGTGATGAGTTCGGGGATGCCTTTACCGGTTTTTGCGCTCACAAATAGCGTGTCGTCAATGTTATCCGGCAGGTGTTTGATTATTTCCTGGGCATCATAATCGGGATTGATATCCAGCTTGTTCATCACGGCGATCACGGGGCTTCGCGCTTTTTCTACTATGCTGAGCAGCTCCAAATCATAGTCGCTGGGAAAGCTCTGGATCTGGCTCATAAAGATAAGCAGATCAACATCTTTGAAGCTGTCGTCTATTATCTTTGCCATGCGTTCTTGCATCTCGTAGCGCGGCTTTAGGAAACCGGGGGTATCTATGAAGATGATTTGCTCTTCATCTGTATTTAATATGCCTTTCACGGCATAGCGCGTGGTTTGCGGCTTAGGCGAGGTGATGGAAAGCTTTTCGCCCAGGATTCTGTTCATGAGCGTGGATTTTCCGGTATTGGGCTTGCCGAATATGGTGGCAAATCCGCTTCTGTGGTTCGTATAGTCTTTCATATTTTAGTCCAAAAAAAAGGGGGAGTATGCTTTGGCTCCCCCTTCTTAGTTTATAGGTTTATAGTTCGTTAAATACGCTTTTGATGATTTCTACGCACTCGGTGAGCTGTTCTTTGGTGATCACCAAGGGCGGGGCAAGACGGATGATGTGGCGGTGGGTGGGCTTGCAAAGCAGGCCTCTCTCACTGAGCATTACACACACGTCCCAGGCTTCTACGCCATCTTTGGGCTCTACCACGATTGCGCTAAGCAGGCCACGTCCGCGCACGAGGCTGATCATGGGATGATCTATCTTTTCAAGCTCTTCGCGCAGATATTCACCCAATTCGTGAGAACGTTGGGCGAGGTTTTCGTCTCTCACCACTTCGAGCGCGGCTTTGGCAACCACGCAAGCAAGCGGGAATCCGCCGAAGGTGGAGCCGTGTTCACCGGGCTGTATCTGCAGCATGATGTCTTTATCTGCCAAAACTGCCGAGACGGGAAGCACGCCGCCGGAGATGGCTTTGCCCAGGATGAGAACATCTGGACGCACACCTTCATGATCGCAGGCTAAGAGCTTGCCTGTGCGACCTATGCCGGTTTGAATCTCGTCTGCGATAAAGAGCACTTCATGCTCTTGACAGATGTCGTAGCAGGCTTTGAGATAGCCATCGTCCGGGATATATACTCCGGCTTCGCCTTGGATGGGCTCAACTATGAATGCAGCCACGTTTTTGCCTTCTTTTTCGAGATAGGCTCTCAGTGCATCGGCATCGTTGTAAGGGATTCTTACGATTCCGGGGGTAAAGGGACCAAATCCACCATAGGAAGTGGGATCTGAAGATGCTGAGACGATTGAGATGGTGCGGCCATGGAAGTTGCCTTCTACGAAGATGATGATGGCTTTGTTTTCTTCTACGCCTTTTACATTGTAAGCCCATTTGCGGGCGAGTTTCATCGCGGTTTCCACGCCTTCGGCGCCGCTGTTCATGGGCAAAACCATTTCATAGCCGAAAAATTCGGTGATGAACTTCTCATATTCACCGAGCTTGTTGTTATAAAAAGCGCGTGAGGTGAGCGTGAGCGTTCTGGCTTGCTCTGTGAGCGCGTCGATGATCTTGGGATGGCAATGTCCTTGGTTTACAGCGGAATAGGCGCTGAGGAAGTCGTAATAACGATTGCCTTCGGGATCCCAAAGAAAAACCCCTTCACCCTTGGCAAGCACCACGGGAAGGGGATTATAGTTATGAGCTCCATACTGTTCTTCGAGCTGAATAGCTTCTTCTGAGCTGATGTTTCCAAATTTGAGGATGTCGGTCATGTTTTCTCCCTTTATGTCTAACTTAATGATTTTATTATATAAGAGATTACAAAAAAAAGAGGCTGTCTTGTCAAGCACAAAAAGCCTCTTCTTTCTTAAAAGCTGATTAAATCGGGGAATAATGCTGCTTTTCCTCTCCTGCGAAGGCTACTAATCATAGCCTAAAGGAATATTGTCCACCTGTGCCGCATCTACGCTCCCCACGGTGTTATTGAGCTTGCGAACGATGTATGCCAACATGGTTACGCTCATTGCGGTGGTGATGAAATCCGCTATCGGCATACCGAAGATCAATCCGTTGAAGCCGAAATATTTGTTCAAAATCAAGATGGCTGGGATATAGGCTAAGCCTTGGCGCGAAATCGAGACGATCAGCGCTGGAAGAGCTTTACCCATCGCTTGTAGCGAGCCCATCATGATCATGCCTATTGCAGCAACGGGAATGGCAAAGGTGTATGCTCTCAAGATCTGCGTGCCTATGTCAATCAATTGCGGATCCTTGATGAAGATCATAATGAGTTCTCTGGGGAAAAGCGCGAAAAGGATTATCATCAAAGCACTTGTGCTTAGTGTGATTATCACGGAATACATGATGGCTTGTCTCATGCGCTCGTAGTTTTTGGCACCATAGTTATAGCCGATCAGTGCCTGAATCCCAATCGATACCCCTATAAAGACAAAGGTGGGGATGGTGAAAATCCGCGAGGCGACGCCCATCGCCGCTACATAGATATCGGAATAATTTGCGGCAAGACGGTAGCTCACGGTGTTTCCTACGCTCATCATCACCTGTGAAAGAGAAGCGGGGATGCCAATCTTGAAGATCTCGACGTAGCAGTTCCATTGCAATTTGAGCTTTGTGAAAGAGAGTTTAACCAAGCTCTTCTTGGAGAGGTAGAACCAGAGGTAATATGCCATGCCAAATGCGTTGCCCAAGACAGTTGCGATCGCTGCGCCGGTGACGCCCATGTTCATTCCGAAGATGAAGATGGGGTCTAAGATGATGTTTGCGCCCGTTCCTATAAAGAGGCCTATCATCGCTTCTTTGGCGGCGCCTTCGGCTCTCACGAGTTGAACCAAAGCGAACTTGATGAGGATGAAGGGGCTGCCTATCAGGATGTATAGCATGTAGTTGCGCGCATGCACCATGGTCTGGCCGCTGGCGCGGATGAGATGCAAGAATTGAGGGATGAGCGCGATGCCGGCTATTCCCAAAAAGACGGAGATCACCACCGTACTGAGCACGGCTGTGGCAAGTGTGTTCTCGGCTCTTTCCATCTCTTTATTGCCCAAAAGCCTTGAGAGGAAGCTGCCGCCGCCCACTCCGAATATCCCTGCCATCGCCATCTGCAAAGTGAAGAGCGGCAAGGAGATGGAAACCGCGGCAACCTGATATGAGTCGTTTAACTTACCGATAAAAAAGGTATCTGTAAGGTTGTATAATATGTTTACTAACATGCTCAGAACGCTGGGGATAGCCAGGTTCACGATTGAGCGGAGGATTGGCATCCTCTCTAACACATATATCTTGTTCTCTTTCATTGATGTATCTGCTTGGAGCCTCAATCTGCCTCATTTCCTGCTTTGTGAGACGGGGATTGAGATAAGTCCAAATAAACTCCTTCTATTCAAAATATAAAAAGCAAAAGCGGCACAATGAATATTTTCCATCACGCACTTTTGCCATATCTTTGTAACTGGTAGCTTTACAGCTATTGGGGCAGTATTAATAATATAGTTGAGATGTCAAGCAAAATCGGCGCTTATGCCTTAATTTCGGCTTCTCGGCAAATAATAGTTGACAAGACAACGATGCTCTAATTTAAGGGGCTGATCATAAGATTTTAATATTGAGGATATAAATGACTAAGAGTGTTGGCAGGCTGGTCTCAGTCCTGTATCGCAGAAATCAAGTTTATCTGGATGCTGCGCTTAAAGAATATAATCTAACCGCATCAGAACTGGCTTTTATCATAAGCCTTTATAAGAAGGATGGCATTTCGCAAGAAGAGCTGTCCACTCGCCTTGCAATCGATAAGGCAGCCACGGCAAATGCGCTCAGATCCCTGGAAAACAAGGGCTATGTGAGCCGTACGAGAAATCCGCGAGATAGGCGCGCGAATATCATTATCATCACGGAATATGCACGTCGTATGGAAAAAGGAGTGCGTAAACAGCTGAGAAATTGGACGAACTTCCTCACCGAAGGTATAGAAAAAGAGAGCGTTCAGACCATGTTTGAAGTTCTGGAAAAGATGGCAAAAAAGGTGGAATCCATAGAGCTGTGTAAGAAGCTGGGAGGCCACGATGAGTAAGCCTAAGAACCCTACCCAAGGCACGATGCATGAGCGTGAGAATCCCTTAGGGACAGAGAAGACATCTACGCTTCTGCGTCAGTTCTCGGTGCCGGCAATCATCGGCATGATGGTGAGCGCGCTCTACAACGTGGTGGATCGCATCTATATCGGCAATGCTCCGGATATAGGTTCCGGCGGGCTTGCGGGCATCACGATAGGCTTCCCCATCATGATCTTACAGCTTGCTGTGGCGTTGCTATTCGGCATAGGCGGTGCAACACTATTCTCCATCAGATTGGGCGAAAAGAAACACGAAGAGGCAGACAGAGTTCTTGGAAACACCTTCATCATGCTGATCTTAAGCGGGATATTCTTCTCCATCATAGGCATCACTTTCCATGCTCCGCTGCTCAGGCTATTTGGCGCGAGCGAAGAGGTTCTCCCCTATTCGATGGCATATATGGAGATCATCTTCTTTGGCTCTATCTTCCAGATGACCAGCACGGGGATGAACCACCTCATGAGAGCAAATGGCAAGCCCAAACTCGCTATGGTGACGATGTTTGTGGGCGCGGGGACGAATATCATCTTAGACCCCATCTTCATCTTTGGATTTAAGATGGGCATGGCGGGCGCAGCGCTGGCGACCATCATCTCGCAGGCGATCTCTATGACCTGGATTGTGGCAAACTTCCTGAAAAAGAGCAACCCTCATCGCATCAAGCTAAGAAACATGATTCCGCGTCCTGCATTGGTGGGCAAGATCGCATCTCTCGGCGTGCCAAACTTCTCGCTGCAAACGGCTAACAGTTTGCTACACATAGTCTTGAATAAGAGTTTGACCAGGTATGGCGGGGATGTTGCAGTATCCGTAATGGGTGTGGTAAATAGCGTTCAAACTTTGCTCACGATGCCGTTGGTGGGGCTCAATCAGGGAGTGCAACCCATTGTGAGCTTCAATTTCGGCGCCAAGAAGTATGATAGAATCATTACTGTAGAGAAGCAGGCGATAATAGTAGCCACCCTGATTATGAGCACGGGATGGTTGCTCACGCGGTTCTTCCCTGCCCAGATTGTGATGATGTTTAATAGAGAGCCGGAAGTGCTTGAACTCGGTAAATTTGCGGTCAGAGCCTGGTTTTGGGCGCTGCCAGTAGTGGGATTGCAGATATTGGGAGCAAACTTCTTCCAAGCAACGGGCAGGCCGCTGAAAGCTATGACACTCACGCTCTCGCGGCAGGTGCTTCTGCTCATCCCGGCAATTATGCTCTTTTCACACTTTTGGGGCTTGCACGGATTGCTCTATGCGGCTCCCTTCGCTGATATTGCCTCCGCTATGCTCACGGGAACTGTCTTCTACTTTGGCATTCGTGCAATGATAAGAGGGGATAGAATCAAGAGCGCCTATACGGGGAATGCGAAGCAAATAGCACAATGAAATAAACCCGAAGATGCGCCCGGACTTGCAACATCTTGCTGCACATGAACCCGTTCGATCTGAAGATGCGGCCGGGGTTGCAACATCTTGTTGCAACGAGCATCTTCTTCCGCTCTTGGTCGGGTAACGCCCTCGTTGCGATGCCCACCCACAACCGGGGTCGGAACGTCCTCGTTGCGACAAGAAAACGAAGTTTTCTACTCTTTTCTTGGTCGAGTAACGCCCTCGTTGCCCATGAAACCTTAAAAATTGTGCGCAGCACCCCCAAATAACGCGAACGCCGTGAGCCTATTCCCACATGGACTGTGCAAATTCCAAAGATATGCGCCGTCGGCGCATGCGTAAACGGGGGCGTTTACGCACCAAAAACAGAAAGCTCTGCTTTCTCAGGCAACAAGATGTTGCCTGCCCAAACCCATGCGCAGAGCGCATTCCCTGCAACTGTAGCGCTGGCTTCCAGCCGGCCGTCTCGCTGACTTCAGTCGGCTTTTAAAAAGGCTTCGGTTGGGCAACATGACGCGGCCGGGGTTGGAACATCTTGTTCCAACGAGCGTCATCTTCCGCTCTTGGTCGGGTAACGCCCTCGTTGCGATGCCCACCCACAACCGGGGTCGGAACGTCCTCGTTGCGACAAGAAAACGAAGTTTTCTACTCTTTTCTTGGTCGGGTAACGCCCTCGTTGCCCATGAAACCTTAAAAAAAGTGCGCAGCACCCCCAAATAACGCGAACGCCGTGAGCCTATTCCTATATGGACTGTGCATTTTGAAAGATATGCGCCGGTGGCGCTTGCGGCAACGAGGACGTTCCCGCCCCAAAGTGTGGGCAAACTCGCTACACCGCCCGCGACAGCAGCGAAGCATTCGTTAAATCTCTAAATCGGCGAGCGAAGCGAGCATCAAGTTTACATAACATTTTCTGACTCTAAACTATTTTCAACTTTTTCACCTCATCGGAACATATTGATATTCAAAGCCTTATATGCCATTCTCAAAACTGACTATTTTCATGATGAAAAATAAATCGCGTTTTTGGCCACAATTTTGGGTTTTGGGCTCCTATATAAAAGTAGAGGGTGCTGATCATCAAGTTGGATTCTTTCGCGTCCTCGTGTCGAGTTTTAAGTTGCAAGCGGGGACACTTGCAATCCACCAACGAGGTCAGCCCATGCTCTATAGTTCTTTTATAAGTGTATAGTTGTGTAAAAATTTGTGAAAAATTAAGGCTCAAAGTGAATGTGGAAGCCACGGGGCGAAGCTGTGCAAATTAGCTGCAAGAGTAGAAAGCGGGACTTTCTCGGTTAACGAGGAAGTTCCCGCCCCAATTGAATTTGTTGGATTCGACACGTCCCCGTATCGAGATATTTAATGCAAACGGGGACGTTTGCAATCCACCGAAGGCTCTTGGGCAACGGGGACGTTCCCGCCCCAAAGTGTGGGCACGATCTTAAGGTCGTGCCCATAACTCCACAAAAATAAAAACATTGCATAAATCACGAATATGGCAATAATTGCTTGACAGATGGTGAAACATAATCTATATTGTCTATGCCTAACCTGGAGGTTGAAATGAAAAGATTACTGTTTTTGATTTTGCTAATTTGCCCAATACTTGTTTTCGCACAGATGCCGCTCCCCACGATCCCGGGCGACACTGCGGAAGATCAATGCTTTGAAGATACTGAAGATACAGAGTGGGGGGTCGGCGTTATCGTCGGCTCAATTTCCCTCAATGGCATTACTTACTCACAGCTTCGCGTGAGGCCTGAGATCAATATCGGTAAGTTTGGCTTCGGCTTGGACTTAGACTTTCTTTTCGGCCCCGACGGCTCTATTCGCAAAGAGGACTGGGACAACTGGCAAGACTATATCGATAAGATCTTTTTCGTCCGCTGGGCAAACCGCAATGATCCCATATATTTCAAGGCGGGTTGCTTCCCCAGCTACACTCTCGGCAATGGGCTGATCTTTGATCATTATACAAATATGACCCGCTATCCCGAGGTTAAGAATGTGGGCGCACAGGTGGGCTTCAACCTCCCCGTGCTGAATATCGGCGGCGAGATATTTACTCATAACATCCATAAGAATGAGATACTTGCAGCCACTGCACACATCAAACCCCTCGGTATGATCAGTAAGCTGGATATGATCAGCATCCCCCATCTCAAGGATATCAGGCTGGGGCTAAACCTGGGAGTGGATCGCAATCAATATGCAAAATATCTAGATAGCGACGGCGATGGCATCCCTGATATCTACGACAAGTTTCCCAATGATCCCAGATATTGGCTGGATACGGATAACGACGACATCCCGGACGATATTGACGTGGATATAAACGGCACCGGACTCATAGACCATCCCAGCATCAACCCCTATGTGGACGAAATGTATCCCGGAATCACCGCCGGTGCAGATTCCACGTCTTTCAACTGGCACATCGTTCAAGATCAAGCCACCAAGATACAAAAAGCAAAGCCTTTATATATAGGCAGCATAGATTATAGCCTCCCCATCATTGATACAGACAGATTGAAGCTGAATAACTACGGTGAATTTGCGATAATTTCGGGGCATGGCAATGGGCTGATCTTCCCTGGCGTTGGTGCAAAGTTCCTCTTCTTCGATGCCAAGCTTGAGATGAGAACATTCTCAGATGGCTTTGTCCCCGGCTTTTTTGACCGACTTTACGACGAACAGCGCTCCAAGTTCCACACCATCATAGAAGGCGATGACAGCCAGAACATTAGCTATAGAAGGTATGGACTCAGCACGAAAGAAGAGCTGCTCAAAGACGCTTATGCCTCTGTGGGCTGGTTTGGCTTTGTTCGCGCAAGCATCCTTGACTTTGCCTATTTCAAGATTGCGTATCAAGATATGTATTCAAACAAAAATACTATAGGACAATCGCTGTGGGCAAGTGTGACGGTGAATCCTTCTTTCATCCCAAATCTAGAGGAAGCGGGAGTGTATTACAGTCAGGTTCACTCGAAGTATATCAATTTCAGGCAACCGCGTAATGAAGCGGCTTCACTGACGGGCAGGGTTCAATATAGCCTTTCGGATACCACGAGTTTGGTGGCTTCCTATAGTGAGACCTATCAGGATATAAACCAAGATGGGAAGATCAAGGGCGATATCGAGGTTATTTCTACTTTTAATATGGGAGTGCAGTTTAAGTTTTGAGGGGCTCACTACGTTTGCCGATTTAACGATTTAACGATTTAGCGATTTAACGAGCGGCGTTGTTGCGACCGGTATGGCGAATTTTGCTTACACTTTGGGGCGGGAACGTCCTCGTTGCCATGAGCGACGCTGTTGTGGTCGGGGTCGGAACGTCCTCGTTGCGACGAACAACGGCATTCCTCTCTTGGTAGGTTAACGCCCTCGTTAACCGAGAAAGCCCCGCTTTCTATTTTTATGTTAGAAGATGCTCGTTGCAACAAGATGTTGCAACCCCGGCCGCATCTTCGGATAGAACGGATTTACACAGATTGGCTCACTACGTTCGCTTGGTTGTTGGATTCGATACGTCCTCGTGTCGAGAAATTAAAGCGTAAACGGGGACGTTTACGATCCACCGAAAAGGGAATGCGCTTTGCGCATGGGGAAAAAGGCTCTTGGCAACGGGGACGTTCCCAACCCGAAGCC
>FZPS01000049.1_pt237 | contig 15641 bp, 6 predicted proteins | sample 1817821 | NCBI WGS metagenome assembly FZPS01 (sample SAMEA104158645, study PRJEB21678) | metagenome | place: Germany | collected 2015-04-21 | reverse complement strand
ATCAATTTTTTCTAATTCCAAATCAATTATATTATCCATCATTCGTTGTGCGTGTGCAACATGTTCTTTAAACAAATCAAAATTAAACAAAGCTTGTGGAGTAAATGGGTTTTCCACATATCCATATAAGTTTATTGCAAGTAATCTACAGCTATCGTACGGACAAAGAGGAATTTCTCCGCAAGGATTTGTAGATACCGTTTTAAAACCATAATCTGCATAACAATCAGGAATTGCTTCAGATGCAATTGTATCCCAAAAAAGAATTCCGGGTTCGGCAGATTTCCATGCATTATGAACAATTTTATTCCAAAGAGCTTTTGCATCAACTTCTTTTTGCATTGTTGGATTAGGAGAGTCAACTGGAAATTGTTGAATATAGGGCGTGTCGTTAATAACCGCTTGCATAAATTCATGATCAATTTTTACTGAAATATTTGCTCCCGTAACTTTCCCCATTTCGAGTTTTGCATCAATAAATTTTTCTGCATCAGGATGTTTAATAGAAATACTCAACATAAGTGCTCCTCGTCTACCATCTTGAGCAACTTCACGAGTAGAATTAGAATATCGTTCCATAAACGACACAACGCCTGTAGAACTAAGTGCACTATTATTTACAGCAGCACCAGCAGGACGAAGATGAGAGAGATCGTGTCCAACACCACCGCGGCGTTTCATTAATTGCACTTGTTCCTCATCAATTCGTAAAATGCCACCATATGAATCGGCAGGATTTTCATGTCCAATAACAAAACAATTTGAAAGAGATGAAGCTTGGTAATTGTTACCAATACCAGCCATTGGACTTCCTTGCGGAATAATATATTTAAATTTTTCAAGAAGCTTAAAAAATTGTTCTTCTGTCATAGGATTCGAATATTTACTATCGATTCGTGCTAATTCCGATGCTATTCGGCGATGCATATCGTTAGGATTCAATTCATAAATATTTCCATAAGAATCTTTTAAGGCATATTTATTAATCCAAACTGTTGCGGCCAGTTCATCGCCGTCAAAATATTCTTTTGAACTTGCTAACGCCTCTTCATACGTGTAAGTTTTTGTTTTCATTTTTTGTGTACTAATTTTGCTCTCATCTAAAAACATAATTCATTTTTTTACTCTTGTTATTTACTCCCTACCTCCATTCATAAAGCTTAATAAAGATTTTATCTATATATTAGATAAAAAACAAGCAATATTAAGCCAAAAAACATTTTATCTTGTTTGTTACAAAGCGATTTTTTCAGGAATAAAATGTCAGTTTAAAATTAAACTTAAATAAGATGTACAAGATATTTATTAGATAAGAGTTATCCATATTTTTTTAACAATGCAAGATTTTGTTATTCAGAGACTTTGAAATTCACACCATATTTTTCAAAAAAAGTAACACAAGAAGCAGTTAATACTAGATTGGAGCAGTTACAGGAGGTCTTCGAAAAATTCAAATCTTCTAAACGAACCTCAACAGAAACAGAGGGAATCACAAACTTTGTGATCAAAGGGGATGCTATAAAGAGCTGGAATATAGAAACCAATAAAATAAGGGGTAAAGGAAAGCGATCAAACTTCTGGGATCGATTGCATCATATAGAAGAAAATTTAGTACAAGCAAATCAGGAAGAAGGAAGACTAATCGTAGAGATTAAGTTTGATGAGCTTCATAAGTATGAAGAATTTGTGATTCCAGCACGTATCAACGACGGTGAGTACCAAGTTTTTTTAAGAATAACATCAGAAGAAATAAAACAAGGACAAATAAAAGAAGTTTCCCTGGAAGACTTTGTTGCCATTGATGTTTCTATGGAAGGAAAAACACTGCAAGAGTATCGTGGTAATATTTATCTTTTAGATGAGAATGGAGAAGATATAGCTAATATTTGGTTTGGACGTAATGGAGAGATGAAAATACAATCAGGAAAGTATTCTATTTGTTATTGGATTGAAGAAAAAGAAGTACCCTATTATATGTATACACCTGCAATAGATGTAGGGATTGGAAATAATAAATTTGAATTTAGACAAGAGGATGTTGTAAAAATAGAACTACAACTAAGCCAAAAAAATCCATATAATTATGTTTTAAAATCCGTTGTTCCCATAAAATACAGTACAACAACATCTTTAAACCTTAATAATGAGAATCCTGTGTTTTATTTAAGCAAAGGTATATATCGAAATATGATTGTATCCTATATGGTAGAGATAGAAGAAAATAAATATGAATTGGATATCCATACTAATTATACAGGACAAGAAAAAATAGATATAAAAGAAGATAGGAAATTTGAATATAGTGATGATTTTAAAATTGATTTGGTAAGATGGAACAATATAGAGGATCCGGATCAAGAGGTCATTACTATATATGATAAACAACAGCCATTAAGCCAAAATGGTTCATATGAACTTATGAATGATTTGGGACAACGAGGACGTTTTTATAAAATCAATGTGGATGAATCGATGGATTATTCTTATCAGCTGAAATATGTAGTACAACTCAAAACCAATGATAATGAGTATACAAAAGAAGTGATTCAAGAGGATTTAAATCGTTTAACTTTTGAGGATATAGTTGGAGAAGATTTACTCGAGGGAGAATTTACTTTAGAAATCAGTGCTCCAGAAATTCCAACGATAAAACCTTATGTTCAAAAAATAAAGTTTGAAAAAGAAGATCAGGTATAAGATGATGTAGGCTCTTTGTTAACAGTAGAGCAAGGATCCTAAGGGTCCTGCTTTACTGTTGGCGAGAGCTATTTTTTAGCGTACTGTAATTTTAGGTTTTCAGCTTTTTATTGTACATCCCTTATTTATATGATACGATATGAAGGCATAAGACAAAGTAGTAGTAAAAAGCAATATGACAAAAAGAATGATCATTGATTTTAGGAAAGGAAGTTCCTTACAAAGGAAGATGAGAAATATGAAAAATCGTCCTACACGTTCAACTTTTCTTTATCGGCTGAATTATTTTACAGATCAAATTCGAAAAGATATCTACAGTGGTGTACTTGCACCGGGGACATATTTGCCAGCAGAAACGGAGCTGGCAGATCAATACCAGTTAAGCAAAGCATCCATCCGGAAGGGATTGGCTGAGTTAGTGGAAGAAGGTCTTATTGAAAAAATCCCAAGAGTCGGTAATCGTGTTATTGGAGTGGAGATGGTTGAGAAGCAGATTCTTAGGTTTGCTTGTCACCAAAGTTTAATTCGAGAAGCTGCCATCGAACCATTAATCCAGTGTTTTGAAAAGGAAAATCCAGATATTCAGATTCAATTTATTCCGATTGCCTATCAACAGTATATCGAAAGTATTGACCATTATATCGATAATCATCTCATTGATATTTTAAGTATTAATTACGATCAATATATAGAGTTTGTAGAATCCGATCGTCTTCACTTATTTGAACCACAGGAGTTTGATTCGTATATGTATCCATTTGTACAAAATGGATTTGTTCATGGAAACACATTATATGCCAAGCCTTTTATTTTTTCACCGGTTATTCTTTGTTATAATCGAAAACATTTTTTGGAAAAGCAACTTCCAGAACCAGATAGCTTTTGGTCATGGCAGACTTTAAAAGAGACGGCCCACCATCTTTCGAATCAGGAAGAACGATATGGTTTTTATTTTCATTTGTTATCACAAAATCGTTGGCCTGTTTTTTTATTGCAAAATGGATATCATTATGATGAAACCAACCAATTACATCAGGCTGAATTATTTTTAGAAAGCATGACGTTATGTAAAGATCTGATTACTGGACAAAGGGTGGATACACTTTTGATTGCGGATCATGATTTGTACGCAGAACAGCTGTTTATGAAAGAAAAAGCTTCTATTATTATGACAACCTATTTTAATCTTAATTATGTACTGGATTCAGGTATACCTTTCGAAATTGCACCTCTTCCCTATATGAAGGAGCCTAGGACATTATTACTAACTCTTGGGTTAAGCGTGCTAAAAACATCGACAAAGAAAGAAGCTGCTCAACGGTTTGTTGATTATTTAACAAAGTATGAAAGCCAACTTTATATACGTCAGCATAGTATGAGTATTCCCGCCCATCAACTTGCAGCAGAATGGGCAGGAACAGGTGAGATCTACCAACCCAATCGATTTTTTATGTACCGAGAAATCATTCCATCTTTTCGATACTATAATGAGTTGGGGATGACTCCACAACAGTTAATGAGTTTACGAAGTGAGCTTAGTTATTTTTGGTCCGGTTTATCAGATGGTGCTGACTTGTTGCAAGCTCTAAAAAAAATAAAAAAATCGGGTAGGAGAGAAAATTAATTCATTTTCCCTTCTACCCGATTTTTTTATGAAATAACAATAGAGGAGCTGAATGAAAGGATAAATGTTTAATAAATTCATAGAGGATTGTTTATAAAAATACGATTTATCTACTACAATAGGGTATTGACATTATAAAATGAATAAAGTATTATAATCTTATGAACGATTTATGAACCAGAAAGGATAAAAATTTAAAAGGTTTCAACAAATGTAGGACATGGGTTTATGGGATACTGTAAACCTATCATGATTGAGGAGGGATGTTATGAAACGTAGTATACTGCTGTTGCTAGTGCTTATAATGATGGTACCAACAACGGTTATGGCGGCACAAGATGTTGCACAATTAACAGCATCGGCTATCTATGATAAGAGCAACAGTGTAGTTCGTGTAAGTGGTAATTTATCTACGGGTGAAGGACAATGGGTCACGATTCAGTTGATGCATGCTGACAAAAATCCTATTTATTTTGATCAGATTTATACGGAAGAAGGAGGAAGTTTTGTCAAAGAGATTCCGATACCAAAACCAAGAAAAGGAAAGTATGAGGTGTGGCTTGGAGCCATTGGCCTTGAGCAGGTAACAAAAGCTTCCTTTGTAGTGGAAGATCAGATACCATCGCCTGGGGAGCCAGAAGAAACAGATGCTAGTGAATCGGAAGTGGAATCAGGAACTGGGAAAGAAAATGAAGGGGCAGAAGATAGCCAAGTATTGGATAACAAGATCATTCTAAATGGGAAGATCAATAAAGAAATAGATGCTGAAGGAAACACAGTAGCCCTTATTCAATTAGAAAAAAAACAATGGGCCAACCTGCAAATGGACGATACAAAATCCAATGTTACAGTGGTAGTCAATTCAGATAGCAGTGAAAGAATTCAAGAGTTTCAAATTTCTTTAGATGACCTTCAAAGTCTTAAAAAGAATCAGGTAGATAAAATTGTATTTCAAAATAATCAGGCTGTTTATGAGCTACCATGGCTCGATGTGATTTCTGCAACAAGTAAAATGGGTTCAGGTGCAAAAGTGGTTTTACGTATGAGCCAGTTAAGTGAACAGGTAGAAGAAAAAATCTTGACTCATCTAGGGGGATCTTCTAGTCAAAGAGTTGCTTCTCCTATGGAATTTACTCTTTCTGTTGGGACGGGTACAACTCTTCAGCGGTTGGATCATTTGTCTGGTTATTATCCAAAGTCAATTCCGTTGGGTCAGGGTATGGATCCTAAAAAGATAGTAGGTATTTTCTATAATCCTAAGACGGATATAATTTATCCTGTACCGACGGTAGTTGAATATCATAATGGAAAATGGGTTGGAATCCTTAAACATAGGAATAACGGTATTTATATGGTAGTACAAAATGATCATCGTTTTATAGACACACAAGGTCACTGGAGTCAATCAGATGTAGAGTTATTAGCAAACCGACTGATTATCAATGGAGTTAGTGAGTCTCGTTTTGATCCAGATGGAGAAGTAACCAGGGCACAGTTTGCAGCCATATTGGTTCGTGCTCTTGGACTGGATAAAAGGGAGCAGGTAGCTCATTTCTTGGATATCAATGATTCGGATTGGTATGAAGAAGCCATACAAATGGCTGTACAGGCTGGCATTGTAGCCGGTTATACTGATGGGAGTTTCCGACCGGATCAACCCATTAGCCGTCAAGAGCTGACTGTTATGTTACAAAGGGCAGCTAAGTTTGTAGGAATATCTCCATTGGCTCGACCTTCTGCTTATCAACAAGTAACAGGTAAGTTTGATGATTCGGACTTGACTTTCCAATGGGCCCAGGATGCAATGTCAGAAGCCATTCAACGAGGTTGGATAGTGGGACGTACGAATACACAATTAGCACCACAGGGAACTGCATCACGAGCAGAAGCAGCTGTGATGATCAAACGTCTATTACTAGATTTAGAATTTATAAATGAATGATGGAGGGAAAGATATGTTATCACGCATTGGTAAAAAAGTTGTTTCTTTAATGATCGTGGGTGCACTTTTTATTGGATTACTTCCAGTACCTACATATGCAGCATCCCCTCAAACAGAATCCATCACCTTGGTGAATGCTGGATTTGAAGAGTGGGATGGAACAAAACCAGTAGGTTGGTCTTATTGGAAAAGTGGGCATGCGGTAGGTATGTCTGTAAGTGAAACTATCTATAATGAAGGCAGTAAAAGCTTACGACTTGCTGTAGAAGAAGGTCAAGTGGTAGGCGTGGAAAGTACAAAGTTTGATGTTGTTGCAGGAGACAATTATACAGTGACAACAAGTGTTTATGTAGAAGATATAAATGCATCTGAAACAAGTGCTTACGTAAGCATTTGGGTTAAATATTTTGATGAGAACAATGGGGCCGTATCCCCTGATAGAGCAGTTAATCTTTCGGCTGATCAATATAAAATAGGGGAATGGTTTGATTTACCCATTGAAATGGTACCACCTACAAGGGCAACCCAAGCACAGATTTTTATTTATGTAAATAAAGCTACAATATCCACTACTTATTATGACAATATTCGTATTGAGCATGTGCTACCTGAAGAAGGAGAGGATGATATCGTTATCGGGGAACGTGTTCTTTTGAATGGAAGTTTTGAAGAAGAGTTAGTCAATGGAAAAATACCAGGATGGGACTTGTATCCTGATCCAATGCCTGGTGATCGAATTGTTTCAAGAACAGATGAAAAAGCAAGTGATGGTACCTTCAGTGTAAAACTAGAAGATAAGAGCTCAGGTTCTATGGGATTGATTAGTAAGCCCATTGACATCAAAGGGGGCAAAACTTATGGAGTTTCAGTGAAAACATATATTGAGTCAGGATCTTCCCGTGTATATATTGAATATTTAGATGAGTCAGGGAAGCAATTAGAGTTTAAAAGTGCAGGGATTTCAACTCCGCTGAATCGCTGGACAGATTTATATTATGAATTAAGGGCACCTGAGGAAGCAACAATGGCAAAAATTTGGTTGTACTCTGGTGCGGCAGCGACTGGAACCACCTATTATGATGATATTACCTTTGAAGAAGTATCAGTACTCACATTACCTTATGAGTTTGGAGCACCTGTATCTCTTGGGGATGCTACTCTTGTGTCTAAGACAGCAGGAGGAGCTGTAGGAAATGGAGAAATTTATTTTGGAACCAATGGTTCTCCTGCTGTTTTTTATGCAGTCGATGCTTTAACTGGGGAAGTAAATTTTAAGGAAACTTTGCCAGGTGAGGATGTAATATGGGCTGTTACCATTGGTGCGGATCAGAATGTATATGTAGCAGGAACGCAGACAGGTAAATTGTATCGATATGAACCTAAAATGAAAAAACTTGAAAATTTAGGGGTCAATCCTTCAAATAAATGGGTTTGGGATTTGGATGCCTCAGCGGATGGAAAAATTTATGGTTCAACCTATGCTAGTCAAAATGGTAAAATATTTGTCTATGATATTGCTACAGGGCAATTTACGGATCTAGGAGTTGCAATGCCAGGGCAGGATTATGTTCGTGGTTCTGGAGTTTCAGGTAATTATTTTTATGCTGGAACAGGGACTACAGCGTATCTATTTCGCTACGATCGTGAAACACTAGAAAAGACGGAAATTTCTTTGCCCATTACAGGAACAAGTACATCCATTTCCAATGTATATGCTTATGGTGGAAAGTTATTTGTAGTCTATGGAACCTCCCTTATTATTATGGATGAAAGCACATATGAGGTATTACATCAAATTAATTGGCAATCTCCACATGCTTTCGATGGATTGTTATCCTCACCATCACCTTATGATGAAAACCTTATTTATTTTAGAAATAAAGTAACATCCCAGTTATGGACTTACAATTTATCAACAGACGAATTTGCTATTGTAGTAGACGGAGAGGATAAAGAAATTACCTTGTCTCCTTTGGCTTCGAAGGCTATGGATTGGGTGGAAATTAAGGAAGGACCTAAGGCAGGTAGAAAAGTTTTAGTGATCATGGATAATGAAATCAATGTTACTTTATATGATCCGATGGATCATAGCCTTACTACTCATAGCCCCAAAGTTTCAAAAGTGGGAATTGATATCCAATCCTTAGAAACGGGCCCAGATGGCAATTTATATATAGGAGGCTATCAGGGAGCCATGAGTGTATATGATACACAATTAGGAGCCTTTACAGTACAAGAGAAAGAACCTCATCAAATTGAAGGAATTGGCTTTTTGAATGATAAAGTATACTTTGGTATATATGGTGGAGCAGTGATTTATGAATATGATCCAACACAACCCTTTAAGATGGGAACCAATCCAAAAGTGATCCATGACATTCAAAATGGTCAAAGCCGACCTTTTACATTTACTAGTGGCGAAGATAAATTATTTATTGGAACTATTTCTGACTATGGTCTCTTAGGTGGAGCTTTAACAGTGTATGATTCTGTTGCTGAGACTTGGAAGGAACATCGTAATATTGTAGAAAATCAAAGTGTGATCGGGCTTGCTTATTTGGATGGTAAAGTGTATGGCGGAACTTCCATCTGGGGAGGACTCGGTATAGAGCCATCGGAAACAGAAGCACGTTTGTTTGAATGGGATATTGCTACAGAAGTAGCTACGTATATTGGTAAACCCAATGTTCCTAATTTTTCACCTCAGATGATTGGAGAGTTAAGCATAGGACCAGATGGTAATATATGGGGAATTATGTGGGGTTCAACGCCTACTTCAGATAGTGCCTTTGCCTTGTTTGTTATGAACCCTGAAACTAAAGAAATTATAAAGAGTCGTATTATGAATACAGGAGCAAAAGCCAGTTCTTGGAGACCTTTCTTTATGCGTTGGGGGCAAGAGGATGGTTTACTCTATACGACTCTTGGACGTGAATTATATGTTTTCGATCCAGATACATTGGCTTCCATTAAGTTGGTTAATGACTATGTGCATCTTATGACCCTTGGTCTAGATGGCAGCATCTATTATGCACAAGGATCCAAATTGATGAAAATGCCAGTCCGTATGAAGGAAGCAAGATTACGTGCTTCGGACACCAAACTGATAGTTGGGGAAGCATTGGATTTGGATATTGACTTATTGTTGGTTAATGATAAAGTTGGTAATGCAGATGGTACGATGATTCAATACTCGGTAAGTGATCCAAGGATTGCTGAAGTACGAGATGGTAAATTATTTGGTTTACGAAAGGGTACAGTATCTGTTAGTGCTACAGTTGCTCAGGATTCCCTTCAAGTTAGTACTAATACCATCGAGATACAAGTGGATTTGGCTTCAGAGTTTAGCATTCTTGACATGTCCTTTACGGATTGGAATAACCAACCCATTACTGAGTTGGAGCCTAATACAGTGATTCGTGGACAAGTGAAGGTGAGAAATCATACAGATGAAGCACGTGAGGCCGTATTGATTGTTGCACTTTATAATGCTCAAGGAGAAATGGTTAATGTATCCATGTTATCTCGTGAGTTTGCACCTGAATCGGAGGATCTTATTCAAGCTGGTTTCCGTTTGCCAGACCAAGTGGAGGGTTATACAATTCGTGCCATGATATGGGATAATGTGGAAGATATGACACCCCTAGCTCCTTCGTTATCCTTATCCTTTTCGAAATAATGGAATAAAGAAAAAAAGAACTGACCTTTTAGGTCGGTTCTTTTTTTACCATATATTCAAACACTAATTTTCGCTAGTATCTATATTACTCTTCTACTTCGAATTAAAGCAAATATACATTTGTTTATTTGAAAAAAGCATATCCTATAAATTCTGCATACTAATTCAAAAGGGCATATTCTCTTCTTTTCTAAAAAATGTAGATGATAAAAAAACTGTGCATAGACAGATGAAATAGAAAAACATACAATTTGTTTTAAGAGAAAGAAAAAAGATCTGTGAATATATGCAAGTTTTACAAATCAAATGATATTAAATTTAGGAAGGGGAAATGAATGTGGAAAAAATGAAAAAAGGAATCGCTTGGATTTTGTGTATCCTTATGTCTTTTTCCATAGTGACACCAAATCATTTGCAAATGGTAGTGGGAGAAGAAATAACAGGATTACAATATGAAGTAAAGAAGGAATTACTTCATACTACTTTTGATGGTTTTGACAATACAATTGATGGGGAAGTCAATCCAGAATCATGGATAGTACCTGATGCCAATCGAAAAGTAGGACAAAACAATGTAGTAGGATGGACTTATGATGAAGTTCAAGGAAATGTTGCCCAACTTATAACAAAAACAAAAGGAAATATTGTTTTGTATCATCAACCTGCTTTAATGGATACAGATCAAGTTCTTTTAGAAGCAAAAGTTAATTTTCAAGATTCCAATTTATTAAGACGATTATTTATTGTTCGAAATAAGGAGAACAAGCTTGTTAATACTCTTATTGCGGAAGGGAATTCCATAAAGATAGATAAAATACAAACCCCTTTGTTGGAATATAAATTAAATCAGTGGTACCATATTCAAATTTTGTTGGATCCTATCAGTGGTAAATATGAAGTATACATTGATGGGGATCATAAAGGTTCTTATGAAATGGCCACAGGTGGGGAAATAACAGAAGTTCGGTTTGCCCAAGTCGGAGCAGAAAATCAAGAAGGAAGCATACTGCTAGATGATATAAAGATCATGGAAGTAGCTGTAGAAAATTCAGGAGGAGAACAACCAGGAGAACAGGAGCCAGGTGGAGAAGAGCCTCCTATAGAAGAAGGGAATATACTAGAAAATGGAAGTTTTGAAAGGGTTGTAGAGGAGACTGGAAGTGAATGGAATACAGCTCAAAAGCCAGCAGGCTGGAGTACTTGGAAACCAACAGGAAATCCCATCTTTGAATTGGTTGAGGATGTTGTTTATGATGGACAATACGCCATTTGCATTCGAACTCAGGAACTGGGTAGAGGGTCAGCTAGTAGCCCATTTATTCCTGTTGTTCCAGGCAGAAAATACATTGTAAGTGCAAAAGTAAAAACGGAAGAGATGGAGCAATTAGGTGCAAAAGCCCAAGCACGAGTAAGAGTGACACCCTATGATGGGGCAGAAGTTCAGATTCAAGGAATGTATAAAGAAACTTCTTTAATAAAAGGAAACAAAGATTGGCAGACCGTTTTTGTAGAATATGATGTTCCTAGTAATGCAGCATACTTAAAAATTGGTTTGTTTATGGAGAATTCTACAAATGCTAGGATTTGGTTTGATGATGTAAAGGTAGAAGCATTTGTTCCTGTAACTGGCATCGATCTTGGTGAAGACAAAGAAATTGTTTTAGGAGATTCCTTTCAGATTGAACCTGTAGTTGAACCTGTTACTGGTAGTAAAGCTTTTACCTGGCATTCTTCTAATGAATCCATTGCAACGGTCGTAGATGGAAAAGTTACAGGGGTTGGAATTGGTGAAGCGACCATTACGGCAAAGTGGGCCTATGATGATCAAGTAATGAGAAGTATAAAAGTAATCGTAACAAAAGATTTGGCAACTCATGTAGATGTGACAGGTGTTGCTTTTGATCAAGAAGAAGTAGAGATAGTAGAAAAAGGTTTTGGAAAATTATCTTGGTCCATTGAGCCCAAAGAGGCAACGATCCAAGAAGTGAAGTTTGAAGTGGCAGATCCTAGTATTGTTCAAGTACAAGAAAACGGAGATATCATTGGATTGAAAAAAGGAGAGACAACGGTCAAGGTCATTACCGTTGATGGATCCTATGAAGCAACCTGTATTGTATCAGTAGTAGAAGCAGAAAAAGATGAGTTTGATACCATGCGTGAATATTGGAAAGCAAAAATATTAGGTACTCCCTATGATGAAACAGATCAAAAAGTACAAGAAATTTTACAAAAAGCAGAAGAAAAAGCTATGACCCATTGGACTACCATGAATAAGGCACCGGATCGAGAGTATTTATGGGATAATTTACGCAAGACTGATAAAGAAGTGCCTCCTGCCAAGGCAAATTCAGCCCATGTACGTTCCATGTATTTAAATTTGATGGACATGGCAAAAGTGTATCAATTACCTGGATCCTCCTTATATGGAAATCAAGAATTATTAACTGATATCATAGAAGCTTTGGATTGGTTATCCCAACATCATTATTATGCAGGGAAAGCTCCCTATAGTAACTGGTGGCAATGGGAAATAGGGATTCCAGTTACATTAAATGATATTGTTGTATTACTATATGAAGAGCTATCACCAGTACAAATCAAAAAATACATGGATGCCATTGAATATTTCCAACCAGATCCAACGAAATCCGGTGCCAATGCCATTGGAACCACCAGCCCCAACCTACGAGAAGCTGTAGGAGCCAACCGGGTGGATGTGAGTAAAGTGGTGGTTGTTAGAGGGGTCATTGTGAAAGACGGAGAAAAAATCGCTGCCGCAAGAGATGCACTCAGTCAAGTTTTTCAATATGTAGAAGTAGAAGATGGTTTTTATCAAGATGGATCTTTTATACAACATGAGACTATTCCTTATACAGGTTCTTATGGAGAGGTATTAATTAGCGGGGTGGCTTCTTTATTAGATCTTTTACATGGAACGACTTGGGAAGTAACAGACCCTAACGTAGAAAATATTTATAAAGCCGTGATTCACTCTTTTGAACCCCTATTATACAAAGGTGCTGTTATGGATATGGTAAGTGGCCGATCCGTTGCTCGACCTGTGGGTGATCATGGTAGAGGACGAGGGATCATCAATTCCATCTTACGATTGATTCCAGCAGCTCCTGCTCACTACGCAGAAAAATATCAATCTTTGGTAAAAACCATGATAGTAGAAGATACGTTCCAACCCTATCTTGAAAGGATTGGAAATATGCAATTGTACAATGCAGCGAAAGAAATCGTAGAAGATCCCCATATACCCAAAAGAGACTCCTATGTAAAACACATTTCCTTTCCTAGCATGGATCGGGTGGTTCATCATCGACCTGGATATGCCTTTGGTATTGCCTCCCATTCCAAACGAGTAGGAAACTACGAAGCCATGAACAATGAAAACACCAAGGGCTGGTATAGCGGTGATGGAATGACCTATTTATATAATGAAGATTTAGGGCATTATACGGATTATTGGCCCACAGTCAATCCTTATCGCCTTCCTGGAACTACCGAAGATACTGAGTTAAGGCAAGACAATTCAGGACAAAGAAGAAGTTTGACCAGGGAAAAAGGCATGTCTTCCAAAGCGTGGGTCGGAGGAGTATCCATAGCAGAAAAATACGGAACATGGGGCATGGACTTTGAATCATGGGATGAAAGTCTGGAAGCTAAAAAATCCTGGTTTCTATTTGATGATGAAATCGTTGCACTTGGTGCGGGAATTAAGAGTGAAAAAGCCAATGTTTCCGTCGAAACCACAATAGAAAATAGAAAATTAAATAGAGAAGGAACCAATCGAATTACCATCGGAACAGAGACCGAAGAAAAAAGCATCGGAACAGAAGAAGAACCAATTAAAGAGGCCCACTGGGCACATGTAGAAGGAAGTGTTCCAGGATCCGATATCGGGTATTACTTCCCCCGTTACCAAAATCTTTTTGCTCTACGGGATACAAGGGAAGGAAGTTACAAAGAGATTAATTATAGTGGTTCTGCCGAACCTATTACCAATCATTTTTTCACCTTATGGATGGATCATGGAGAACAACCCGCCCAAGGACAATACGAATATGTTTTACTGCCTAATAAAACAGCAGAAGAAACAAAACAATATGCTCAAAATCCAGAGATCGTAATTTTATCCAATACTGAAGAAGTACAAGCCGTAAAAAATACAAAATTAAACCTAACAGGGATTCATTTTTGGACCGATACAAAGCAAACCGTAGGAAAAGTAACTTCGAACCGTAAAGCAGCTGTAATGATTCAAGAGGAAGATGGAACAATGGAAATCGCTGTATCTGATCCAACCATGGAAAATACAGAGACCATCGAATTAGAAATCGACAAAGTAGCTTATCAAGTCCTTTCTCAAGATCCTAGAGTTACAGTACAACAACTAGAACCCACCATTCAGCTTTTGGTACAGGTACAGGATGCAAAAGGACAAAGCTTTGCAGTTCAGTTAGGAACCAAAAAACCAAAAGAAGAAGATTCTACAGACTCTACAGAAGATTCCACTGAAAGTACCAAAGAAGACCCTAAACCTTCTCTAGAAAAGCAAATAAAAGAAGGATTGAAACAAAAAGAAGAAGAGATCATTCTTCCTTTTACAGAAAAAGAAATCAAGGTTTCTCTTCCTCATTCTTTATTAAAAGAAACGAAAGCAAAAGGGAAGAAAATCAGATTAGAAAACAAAGCCGTTCAGGTGGAAATTCCGAATGTACTAGTGGATCACATAAAGCAACCAGAAATAAAGGTGAATGTGTATACGGAAGAAGAAAAAGTAAATACAAATCTCTTGTTACAGTTGCTCCATAAGGGAATCAAGATCGAAACACAGGATGTACCGAACCTAGGTTTTCCAGTAACCGTATCCTTAACCCCTGAGGAAGTTCAAAAAATAGGTAAACGTTTCAACGTAAACCTATACCAATGGAATACAGAAAAAAACCAATGGGACTATGTGAATGAAAAGTTGACTTGGGAAAAGTCAAAGGTTAGGTTTACTGCCAAACCTTTCGAAACTTATGCCTTGATGGAATATACCAAAAAATTTAAAGACATAGAGAACCACTGGAGTAAAGGAAGCGTAGAACGAATAGGGGCCAAACACATTTTGGATGAAATGAGTCCACAGGACTTTTATCCTGATCAACCAATTACCCGAGCCGAATTTGCAGCCATACTAGTAAAAAGCATTGGTGGAGAAAGTGAAAAAGCGGATACTTCTGTTTTTACAGATATAAATGACCAAGAATGGTATGCAAAGGATCTAAAGAAAGCTACAGAACTAGGTTTGATTCAAGGAAAAGGGGATTCTCTCTTTGATCCAGAAGGAGAACTTACCAGAGAGGCTTTGGTTGTGATGGTCATGCGAGCTTATGGGTATATTACTGGTGAAGAAGCAAAGGGGAAAGAAGAAAATCTTTCGTTCTTTGAGGATGCTAATGAGATTAGTTCATGGGCCCAACAAGAAGTGGCTTCAGCTTATGAAAACGGATTGATTCGTGGCATCTCCAAAAAGGAATTTGCCCCTCATGAAGTTGCAACAAGAGCACAAGCAGTTACCATATTAGATCGATTGTTACATGGTAGGCAGTAATAGTATTTTGTTCTTTGAGTTAAAAGTAATATGAAATAAAGAGTAGCAAGCAGGCAAAACTTTGAGAAGAATCAAGGATTTGCCTGCTTTATTT
>FZPS01000217.1_pt61 | contig 15655 bp, 12 predicted proteins | sample 1817821 | NCBI WGS metagenome assembly FZPS01 (sample SAMEA104158645, study PRJEB21678) | metagenome | place: Germany | collected 2015-04-21 | reverse complement strand
ATATGAATTCTTCCCAATGCGGTTTATCAAGGAGTGTCCGCTAAAAAAAAATAGAGGCAGGGAGTTGATACAATGAGATATCCTGAACCAACCGTTGGGGCTGTTATTGTGAATCCGGATGATAAAATACTTTTGTGCAAGTCCGGCAGATGGAGGGATGAATACGTAATTCCGGGCGGCCACATAGAGCCGGGAGAAAAAATGGAAGAGGCCCTGAAAAGAGAAATACTTGAGGAGACAGGATTGGAAATTTACGATATCCGGTTGTTAAGTTTAAAAGAATGCATATACAGCGATACTTTTCATGAAAAAAAGCATTTTTTATTTATCGATTTCTTGTGCAGAACTGATTCTTACAACGTAGTGCTTAATGAAGAGGCAGAGGATTATGTATGGGCCGGATTGGATGAAATTGATAACTACAAGCTAAACAAGTTTACAAAAGCTCTTCTTACTGAATTAAAGAATAAAGAAAATTCCCCATACAAAGTAGAAATACTTTATGATTATTGATATTTTTGTGCTTCAGATATGAACAGGATAATTCCTGCAGTGTTGCAGCCCCATGGAACCGGCTACACTCATATTAGCTTGGTTTCTATGATTTTAGTTAGGTTTCTATAATTAGGTGATATATATGAAAATTAAAAGATCGAGCCGGGCAGTATTAGTTAATCCTGCAAACGAAATATTTCTGTAAACAAAAGCCCGGGCTGCAAAAGGTGGAGATCTGCATGGAAAAATTTGAAATTTCATTATATGTTAATATAGTTTGCAATGTTAAAAAGGGGAAGAAGTAAATGGGTGCATGGGTAAAAAACCTTAAGTTTACCCTGTCAAACGTCTATTACATTTACAGGATAATTTGGCAGGCAAGAAAACAGCTTATTTTCTATTCCATCTTGTTTGTCCTCACCACAACTCTCGCTCCTTTCGTCATAATAATCATTCCCAAAATCATAATAGATGAAATTACAACCCTGCAGCGGTATAACATGGTAATATACTGGGCGGGATTAATGGTTGTTTTACATTTAATCATCGCGAACCTGCAAATTTTTGCACGGAATTTTGTTTCCCTCAATGCCAAGTACATGATGATCCCCATGTCGATTATGTTTAACAAAAAGAACATGGAAATGGATTATGAATATACCGAAGACCCGGCTGTACTGGATGAGAAGCAAAAAGCCGCTGCCATGCTTTTAAACCCTGGAACCGAAGAAACTGCCGGAAGTATCGAGGGTTATATTTTCGCAGTTAATCAATGCATGGTTGGAATCCTGCAGCTTATTCTGTGTTTCCTGATCATTTCCACCTTTAATGTTTATTTCGTCATCTTTTTATTTTTTACCTCTTCATTTAACACCTTTTTGGGCATGCGTTTAAAAAGAATAAACCATGAACTGGAGTTAAGCACCGTTCCCCTGCAGAGGAAATGGAACTACCTGTTGGAAGTTGCCGGCAGCTTCTCTTACGGCAAGATGATCCGTATCTTCAACCTTGCCGATTGGATACATAAAAAGGGAAAGGAAACCTGTAATGAACGGTTCAGCATAAGGCAAAGGATTTTTAGCAACACGGCAAAATATAATTCTCTCATTGAAGCGGCCAATACACTGAGGCTCCTCATTACCTACGGGTACCTGGTGTTCAGGGTCATTAGCGCCCATATTGGCATAGGGGATTTTACGATGTATTTAAATGCAGTATCTCAATTTGCGTCGGCGTTTGAGGGGATATCCCTGAACTCAGTGGAAATCAGGAAAAATGATCTGGGTATCAAAAATTACCGCAATTTTCTAAATAAGGAAGGCATAATGCAGAGAACAGCGGTTAAGGGGGTGTCAATAAAGGAAGGGCCTGAACATACGATAGAGTTTGTCGATGTTTCCTTTAAATACCCCCGCCAGGAAAGGTATGTGCTAAAAAATATATCCCTTAAGATACGGGGAGGGGAGAAACTATCCATTGTCGGCGAAAACGGTGCCGGTAAAACAACATTTGTCAAGCTGTTACTGCGCCTGTATGATGTGACGGAGGGGAAGATACTGCTGGACGGCATTGATATCCGTCACTATTCCTATAACGACTATTTAAAGATGTTTTCAACGGTATTCCAGGATTTCAGGATCTATGCTTTCACCGTTTATGAAAATATAGCCTTGGCCCAAACGGACCGGGCAAGCAAGAAAGAACTTGATGAGATCATAGACATGGGAGGACTATCAGAAAGGATCAAAAGGCTGAAAAACGGCGGCAATACCTATATGTTCCGCGAATTTGAAGAAGACGGTGTGGAACTCTCGGGCGGTGAACAGCAGAAACTGGCCCTTTGCCGGGCCTTATTCAAAGATGCTTCCATTATTATACTGGACGAACCGACAGCCGGCTTGTCCCCCCTGGCAGAACACGAGATATACAGCAAATTCCATGAAATGGTCAAAAATAAAACAGCCATATTTATATCTCACCGTCTAACCAGCTCATTGTTTTGTGATAAAATCGCCTTGTTCTCGGATGGGCAAATCATCGAATACGGCACACACCGGGAATTAATGAGGCTTAACGGTTCATACGCTGAAATGTTCAGGCTGCAATCCAAGTACTACCTGGATGAAGAGGAGGTTACGTTTTGAAAAGCAGGCTGCCTTTTATAAATGTGTTTGAAAACCTTCTTTTTCTATATAAACAAATCTGGAAGGGGAATAAAAGCTATTTTGCCTGGACGCCGGTGGAGATAATACTCAATGCCTTATCACCCCTCCCTTTAATTCTATTTTCCAAGCCCATTATTGATGAGCTGTTCAGCCAAAGAAGGCTGGAGAGGATCGCAGCACTGGTCTTAATTATGCTGGGAATACTCTTAACGGTTAAAATTTTGTCTCATATATGCAAAAGCATTACCGATAAAAAGACGGATAAAATCAGGAATGACCTGCTGCTGATGATACAGGAAAAATCCATGAAAATACCATACCATTATTTAGAGAATCCGGCTACCCTGGACTGCAGGCAAACGGCAATGGAGGTCTTAAATCCTGTTGGCTCCGGTTTTATGGATTTTAGGGTAATTATACGGAACATCAATGAAATGGTCACTAACTTATTAAAGATAGCCAGCCTGTGGACCCTGATGATACAGATTGATTTCTTTTTTATCCTGTTGATAGCCGTAGCGACCATTATCCACTCTTACCTGACAATTCATGCCAGGAAGAAAGAATTTGAGGCCTGGGAACAAGGGCTTGTCACGGTTTCGAGAAAAGCCGGGTATCTTCAGAAAATATCCGGGGATAACGCCTATGCAAAAGAAGTGCGCATTTACGGTTTAAGCGATTGGATCTGCGATAAAATAAGGAACCTGGCTTTGCAGGCGGTAAAGGTGGTAAGCAAAAACATCGCCCGATATGCAGGTGTTGAGGCTGCATCGAATACAATGACAATAATCCTTGAGGGTTTTTCTTATGCTTATATCGGCTGGCTGGTTATATTCAGGGGTTTTACAGTTGGGGATTTTTCCATGTATACCAGTGCAATCTATAATTTCTCCCAATCAATTATCGGCTTATCCACCAATACCATCAGTATATACCAGACCGGTGTTTACCTGAAAGAGTTTAAGCGCTACCTCGAGCTGGAAGAAGACCTGAAAATAAGAGAGGAGATTGACAAAAAAGTTCCAGTGGTAAAGGTTCGGGGTACAGCCGTGCCGATCCGCTTTGATGATGTGTACTTCAGGTATCCCGGGCAAGAAGACTATGTATTGAAGGGAATAAATATTGTAATTCACCCCAATCAAAGGCTTTCTATTGTAGGGGACAACGGGGCCGGGAAAACCACATTTGTAAAGCTGCTTTTACGCCTTTTTGAACCAAGCCGCGGCGCCATATTAATTGGGGGTAAAAACATTAAAGACCTGGATTACCGGGAGTATATCGCTAATTTTTCAGTTGTTTTCCAGGATTTTAAAATATTTGCCTTTTCTGTTTTGGAGAATATTGTATACAACCAGGCTGATAATGCTGATCTTAATATGGTTAACCGTATTTTAAACGACTGCGGGCTTAAAGAGAGTATTGACATGCTCCCAAAAAAGCTTGATACATATGTTTCCAAGCTCTTTGATGAAACCGGCGTGGAACTCTCCGGCGGTGAACAGCAAAAACTTGCCTTATGCAGTTCAATTTACCGGGATGCCCCCATTGTTATCCTTGACGAACCTACCGCCATGCTGTCACCCGCTGCGGAATACGAGGTTTATACAAATTTTGATAAACTGATAGGAAACAAGACGGCAATTTATATTTCTCACCGGATGTCCAGCTGCAGGTTTTCTGACAGTATAGCGGTTTTCCACCAGGGACGGATTATCGAGTACGGTACACATCAGCAGCTTCTCGGGCTAAACCGGCATTACGCAAAAATGTTCAACGCCCAGGCTGATTATTATAAAGAATTAAATGGATAAATAAGGCAAGAAATGTTAAGACAGGATGCACAAAAATATATAAACTATAACCAGGCACAATAATAAAACATGGGGAGGAGGAAAATGGATAAGATTCAGAGGATAAGTGAGGTTTTGCATTACATAGAGGATCACCTGGATGAAATAGCAGACTATGAACAGGTTGCCAATACATTTAGTTTTTCACCATACTATTTCCACCGGCTGTTCTCTGCCGTTGTCGGAAAACCCATTGGCGCATACATTCGTGAACGCCGGTTGGCAAAAGCCTCACTGTTGCTCACGGATCCTGACAAAACCATCACATCCATATGTTTTGAATGCGGATTTAACTCATCCCAGTCTTTTTGCCGCGCCTTTAAAAACAGCTACGGTATTTCACCCAGCGATTACAGAAGGATGGGTTATACTCCGGTAATCATGTCGGTTGAAGAGATTATTGAGAAGTTTACCAAAAAACTAAAAGGAGGTATCCTTGTGCATCCAAAAATCATTAAAAGAGAAGAGCTGCTGATAGCCGGTGTTACGGGCGACGGGAGCAAGACCCATGAGATATGGCAGAAATTCATGGAGCTTTACGATAAGGTCGAAATAAAAAATAAGCTGTCGGACAACGGATATGAGATCCGCATATACGATGATAAACAGTGCACATGCCATGTAGGTGTCAGTGTATCGGACAGCAGTGTCGACAGTGTTTATAGCGTTTTAAAACTACCCGAATCTACCTATGCTGCATTCGAAGTATATGTTGCCCAGGGTTATGACAGTGAAAATGCCGCTATGGATGAATGGCTTAAAGCCAATAAGGAGAAGTATAGACAGCGCCTGATTGACGGTAATCCCTATGTTGTTGAATACTACGATGAAAGGTTCCAGGGGGACAGTGAGGAGTCCATAGTGGAGATATGGGTTCCCATTGAAAAGTTTGAGTAAAGGCAGGTGGTATGAACGGTTGTTTTATTAGTTTTCAGCAAACCGGTAACGGTTAATAAAATTGATACCATTCTTAACGGCAGGGATAAATGCGTGTTTGAGATAATATATAGCAGCGAAGAAGTTTAAAATAAAAAACGGGCTTAAGAAAGCCGGACAGGAGGTGCCGATATGCTTGAAAAGAAAGACAAGCTGTATACTGCACGGGTTTACAGAATGTGGTTTGAGGAAGACTTTATTTATACATCCCTGGCGAAGAATATATACAGGTGGGATAAAAAAACCAAAGAGCTTATATCTTTTTTTACTGTTCCTCCCAACGACAATTTGAATAAAGGAGCGATTCTGTGCACAGATGAGGACAATATATATTTCAACAGCATCTACTTTTTCCATGTTATGGATAAAAAAACGAATGAGATAATATATCAGAAACAGTTTGGATCGGACAACAGTTCGGATATTGATCTTGGGACAATTCTTGTTGACAGGGATCATATTTATTTCTCCATGCGGAATAACGGGCTCGTGGTGGCAGATAAAGATGACTACAAAAATGTAAAGTTTTTAAATAAAGATAAGGGAAGCGTATGGGCGCTGGATCAGGATGAAAGCATGATATATTTCGGAGGTGTTGATAAAAACATCTACGCCTTCGAAAAATCAACCTTATCGGCTGCCGCTGTTTTTACCGGCCACAAAGGAAATATTCATTTTATATACTCATATAATGAATATCTTGTTTCCACGTCTGCCGATAATTCCATTATAATATGGGACAAAAGCAGCGGGTCAATACTGCATCGGATTAAGAACGCCAGGTGTTCTCTGGGGCGCACAATTATGACTGATAAATATCTTGTTTGTGCAGCCAAAAACAGCATTAAAATTTGGGATACCGGCAACTGGAATTTGATTACAGAAGCCCCTGCCTTTGGGACTTTATTTTATGATGACGGCTATATATATCTGGCAGATAGAAAAGTACCTCGTGTTGCAGTTTTTACCATTGATGATATTATTAATGGCAGCCGGGATATTTTGACTTAGTTGTCAGAAATCCGAAAATTACAGCTGATGGGAAGCTGATTTGCCGCTCCGGTGAATATGTGAATATCTAAATAAAAAACGCTTTTTATGCAGGCAGCGTGTACCTTCATTGCATGATGAAGCAAAAAGGGTATAAACGCAGGAGCCTATCCGCTCCATGACGATAGAAAGCCCATGAGTATGCCATAACACATAAATAATGAAAAGTGGCATGCTCCGGGCTTTTCTCATTTATCCTGTAATCTTATTGAAAACATATATATAATGGCATATAATTAAGTTGTGTTATTTGCTTCAAATGTTAAACGCAATTCTTTTAAACCTGCATTATGCTCTCATCTATAAGCGCTGTGCAATGAAAAAGTTGATAAGGGGGATAACTATGTACAAAGCATTTTATGCCGGGCATATCGGTTTTAGCAAAACATTTGAAGAGGATGTTGAAACTGCTGTAAAGTTTGGGTACGAGGGGGTTCACATTGACATAGTCGGCTTATCTGACAGGGATCCTGCTGAAATTCGTGAGATATTAGCAAAAAACAACCTCAAACCCGGCGGATTTGTACTGCCGGTTAACTACCGTGAAGGTCAGGACGTTTTTGAGGCCGATATGCAGAAACTGCCGAAATACTGCGAATTTGCACGTGAGATTGGCGATTTCAGATGCATGACCTGGCTTATTCCCTGGAGTGATACCCTGACCTATGAAGAAAATTTTGAGCTGCACAGAAGCAGATTGACCCCGATCGCAAAGGTACTCGAAGATTATGGTATCCGCTTTGGTATTGAATTTGTTGGGCCTCCGGGAGAGCGCAAAGGGAAAAAATACGAATTTATTCATAACCTGGATGGCCTGATTAGACTTTGGGATGCGATTGGCACATCAAACCTGGGTGTTATAATGGATGTCTGGCATTGGGATCTTGCCGGACAGACATATGATGATTTCAAAAAAATACCCGGTAAAGAATGGGTAGTAATTGCACACATAAACGATATGCCCAAAGGTATTGCTTTGGAAGATCAACAGGATTTGTCCCGTGAGCTGCCCGGCGCAACAGGTTTACTGCGCATTGATGAATTCTTCGACGGATTGTTGAAGCTTGGTTACGACGGGCCGGTTTATGCAGAACCGTTCTACGCGCCATTAAAAGAGATGCCGTATGATGAGGCGGTTAAAGTTGTAACCGATGCAATAAATAAGGTATGGCCTCTTTAAAGTGATGGCATTGAAAAGCCTGTAATTCTGACATAAATGATATTGTGGCATTATCAACATTTATAAAGCAATATATAGAGATAGAGAGGGGCTAAGATATGAAAAGTTTAGTTTTACAAAATAAAAAGGTATGGCTGGAGGATGTGCCGGATCCAATTCCGGAAGGCGAGTGGGTGGTTGTAAAAATAGAGTCCACTCCAATATGCGGCAGCGATAAACAGGCATATAACAGCCAGGAGCCTGTACGTGGTGCCGGGCATGAAGGCTCCGGTATTGTTGTGGCAACTGCCGGCTCAAGCCTGCTGAAAGAAGGAGACCGGGTAATACTCAATCCCTTATCCGGATGTGGAAAGTGTATATACTGCCGTACAGGTAATTATATATACTGCCCGGATAAACCGGATTTTTATACGCATTTTGCCCAGTACGTTAAGGTACAGGATTTTGTATGCACACCATTACCGGAAGATATTTCATATGACGTAGGGGCAATGGCATGCTGTGCATTGGGACCGGCATTCAGTTCAATTAAAAGGATGAATTTACGCGCTTTCGACAACATTCTGATCACAGGCCTTGGCCCGGTTGGGATGGGGGCGCTTGCAATTGCAAAATTCATGGGAGCCAGGGCTATTGTTGTTGAGTCCATCCCCTTTAGGAAAAAGATGGCTGAAGAATTCGGAGCTGATGTGATTATAGATGCCGCTGATCCGGATGCCCTTGCTTTGATCCGCGAGGCTGCAAAGCCCGGCCGTTTGATCAAGGCAATAGATGCATCAGGCAACCCTTCTGCAGAGCGGCTTTGCATTGATGCTATGGAACCTGGTGGAATTGTCTCATTTGTTGGTGAAAACTTTGGCCAAATACCTATTGGGCCCAGCAATGATTTTATTCGTAAAGGATTGACACTTATGGGTTCATGGCATTATAACCTGTCTGATCATGATGAAATGTACAGCCTTTTGCGCCGTTCGCCTTTGGTGCCTAAGCTGATAACGGATATATACGGTTTTTCACAGGTACAGGAGGCATTTGATAAGTTTATGACAGGCAATACCTGCAAAGTGATCCTCAAACCCTGGCAGTAAAAAGATAAAAAACAGTATTTGTTATCTGAAGACCCTGCAGCTAGCCAAACCCCGCAACGATGAGCTGCAGGGTTTTATTATGTATTATTTTCTTTTCAACACGTTTCCGTGTATGCAATGGAATACACGGGGATTTGTGCAATATCTATGGTAACGAAAAAGATAATTTATAAAACCGGGCTTGTATGGTCAGCATGGTTATTGGTATAATAAGTCAAGTAGTGGGCTTATCAAAATACTTCGAAAATTTCAATATTATTTGCCATGGCATTTTATCTCTGCAGTTCCGGACTATGAATTATTTATATTCTGTATAGAAAGGACGAATGGGGAATGGAAGCCAGGGAACTTTACGGCAGGTTAAAAAGTGATTTTATAAAAGAGGGTATAACCGATTATGACTGGGCGTCCAGGATGCCGGATCTGAACAAATACTTGTATGATGATTTTAAGCAGAGCGGCATGGGCCTGATGTGCGACTTCACAGACGAAATTGAAAAGGTTTATACAACGGTATTTCTTTCCGACAGGGTTCTTTCTAAAGTCTTATCTGATGGTATTACAAATGCAATGATATTTTCTCATCATCCGACTGACTGGGATCTTGAACACCATAACGGTAATTTCGCCGCTGCGGAAAAGTATATAGCTGAGCTAAAAGACAGAAACATATCCATATATGTACTACATCATCCGCTGGACAATTACGGGGAATACTCAACATGCAAAACTTTGGCTGACCGAATAAACCTTAAAATTGATCACCCCGCTTTTTTGTACTGCGGCGCTTATTGTGGAGTAATAGGTACAATGGATTTTATTAAAAGCATTGGTGAATTGCATGAGCATTATACAAGGGCAATGGGGCATAAAACAAGCTTGTACCAATACGGGAACGAGAATATAAAAGGTGAAAGAATAGCCGTTTGTCCCGGCGGAGGTAATGATCCATTCGTTATAAATGAAATGCTGCGCAATGATATCAGGATATTGATTACAGGCGTTACCATTGTAAACGATTATTCAAAAGAAGCCCATAAACTTGAACAGGAAAACCGTATAAATGTGTTGGGCGGCACCCATTATTCTACCGAGAAATTTGCTGTTATAAAAATGTGCAGGTATTTCGAAAACCTGGGCCTGCCGTCAGAGTTTATCGAGGACAAACCGTGTTTACACGATTTATAATTAACGGTTTCCAATTCTCTGAAGCGAAGCCGGGCCTGATGGATTCAAAATACTGTCCACTAAATAAGAAGGAGTGATAAATAATGCGCCGATTTGCTTATCCGGAGTCAGTTGAGAGATGGTGCGTATTTGAGGCAGCGATTAACGGGCCTTCAGATGGGAATCCCTTTTTGGATTATAGGATAAAAGGGACATTTCAAAGTAAAAACGAAGCAAAAACCGTGGAGGGTTTTTATGACGGAAATGGTATATATAAAGTCCGGTTTATGCCTTCCTTTGAAGAAGAATATAAATTTGCCGTTGAGGCAAACTTTACTGACGAAAAGTATGAAGGCGGATTTACGGTGACCCAGGCTTCGGAAAACAATCACGGTCCCGTAAGAGTTGCCAATACATATCATTTTGCATATGAAGACGGAAGCCCGTATTATCCGATTGGCACCACATGTTATGTTTGGACGCATCAAAAAGCGGAACTGCAGGAGCAGACATTGGAAACCCTTAAAAACAGCTCGTTTAATAAAATCCGTTTTTGTGTATTTCCAAAACACTACCTCTATAACCTGCATGAACCGCTAACTTATCCATATGAAGGCACCCCATGCGACAGCTCCCATTTAAATGAAGACAATTTCAGCTATACACCGGATTTTGAAGACAACAAATGGGATTTCAAACGGTTTAACCCCAGGCATTTTCAGCTGATAGAAAAGCGGATTCAGGATCTAATGGATTTGGGGATCCAGGCTGACTTAATCCTTTGGCATCCGTATGACCGCTGGGGATTCAGCAGGATGAGCAGGGAAGATGATGACCTGTATTTGAATTATGTTATTGCCCGTTTTGCCGCATACAGGAATGTATGGTGGTCATTAGCCAATGAATACGATTTGCTTCCGGGCAAAACCCTGCAGGACTGGGAACGTTTTGCTTCCATAATCTGTAAAAAGGATCCATACAATCACTTGAGATCCGTGCATAACTGCAGAGTTCTTTATGATTTTTCAAGGCCGTGGGTCACCCATTGCAGTGTTCAAAGAACCGATATATATAGAACCACCGAGGATGTTGACCAACTGAGGATCCGTTTCAAAAAGCCGGTTATATTTGATGAACTGGGTTATGAAGGAGATATAGAACATGGCTGGGGAAATCTCACAGGGCAGGAGCTGGTGAGGCGTTTTTGGGAGGCTGCATGCCGCGGCGGCTATGCCACCCATGGAGAAACTTTTATTAATCCGGAAAATATCCTGTGGTGGAGCCATGGAGGTAAACTTTATGGAGAGAGCGATGCGAGGCTGAAGTTTTTATACAGGATCCTGTGTGAGACACCCGGGAACGGCTTAAAACCGTACAGTTTTTCATGGGATGATGTTGCAGCTGTACCCGATACGCCCCGGGATACCGGCTATTACCTGGTGTATTACGGCTTTAACCGTCCCGGTTTCAGAAGATTCTATTTTGATGATACGACAGAATACAAGGTAGAAATTATCGATACATGGAATATGACAATTACTGATGCAGGGATCCATAAGGGGAGATTTACGATACAGCTTCCTAGGCGGCAGTATATGGCAATAAGATTGAGAAAGGTGTAATGCAGCGGGTTAATTATTTCTTAAGTACACAATCCTTTCATACCAGTATTCAATGTGTGATATGTCGGGACAATCCTTTAGATAGACAAAGCTGAAAGGATGACTGATATTAAAATTATGTATTGGTATTTCTTTCAGGTATCCCCGGGATAATTCTTTTTTTACGGCTTCCCGGTACATAAAGGTGATACCGACATTCTGATGGCATAATTCTTTAATGGCATTCATATTGCCAATCTCAATTTTTCTTTTGAAATCGTTGACGCTGAGATTTCTATTGTACAATGCCTGTTCCAATATATCCCGGGTTCCACTGCCCGGTTCCCGTAAGATCAGGTTCTGTCCAAGCAAATCTTCCAGTTCGATGGGTTTGGATGCAGTTCGGTTTTTTGGAGAGCAAACACCAATAAACTCCTCATCAGATATTATTTTAACCCGGTATTGATTCCGGTTGAAATTCCCCTCCAGCAAGGCGAAGTCTATTTCGCCATCCCACAGCATTTTTTGGAGAATATCTGTATTTTCAACAAACATTGAAATATCTGTTTCCGGCTCTTCTCTGAATATCCGATGTATAATCGGTGGAATCATGTACTCACCTATAGTCAATGTTGCTCCAAAATTTAAAGGCTTAGCACGGTTTTTGATCCGGTGTAATAAGGATAAAATCCGTTCTGAATTGGATTTAAGTGTTTTTGCATATTCCTGCAGTGCCTTGCCTTCCTCCGTAAGAGAAAAATCTTTTCCTTTACCTGCAATCAACACCACCTGGTAATAATCCTCCAGGAACTTGATGTGCTGTGAAACAGCCGGCTGTGTCATATTGAGTTTTTCAGCTGTTTTTGTATAGTTGCGTGTTTCACAAAGTGTGAGAAAAGTATATAACCTATTATCTAACATTTTTACACCCCATAAATTGAAATTATTGATTAATAAAATATAATAATTTTATTTTATATTAAAAGTATGGTATATTCAAGTAAATATCATAAAGATCGGAGGATTATTATGAGCAGTAAAATAGGCAGATTGATTCCTGGCTTACTTTTCAGCAGTGTTGCAGCAATTATTGCAATATTGTTAAGCAGCTTAATTCCAGGCGATATTATAGGCGCTACTGTTATGGCTCTTCTGGTTGGAATGGCGCTGAATCCTGTAATGAACAGGTATGAGCGGTTAAACGATGGAGTAAACTTTGCAGCAAAGATGGTTCTTCGGATAGGTATCATACTTATGGGTGTCAACCTGAATTTATCGGAGGTTTTTAGTGTCAGCAAATATGCAGTTTTTGTGATGTTATTTACAATGGGAACTGCTTTTGGCGCAGGAAACTTAATTGGCAAAATATTTGGAATGGATTGGAAACTGACCAATCTGTTGTCAGTTAGTACTGCTATATGCGGAGGTTCTGCCGTTGCCACGGTAGGTCCGGTTATAAAAGCAAAGGATGAGGATATAGCATATGCAATATCTGCAACTTTTATTTTTGATGTTTTAACAGTTGTCATATTCCCATGGATTGGTTTTGCCCTTGGCATGTCCGGTACGGGCTTTGGTTTATGGGTAGGCACTGCTGTTAATGATACATCGTCAGTTGTGGCTGCCGGTTATGCATTCTCTGAATTGGCAGGCAACATAGCAGTTATAGTGAAACTCACCAGGACATTGTTTATAATCCCATTCGTTTTAATGTTCTCTGTAATTTCAGAAAGAATAGAGGCAAAAGCGGAGGTTACGGAAGAACGAAAACCAGTTAATATTAAGAAAATTTTCCCTTATTTCGTTATGTTATTTCTCCTTGTTGTAGCTCTTCGCAGTACCGGTATCATACCAGGCAATTTAGTACCTGCATTATCGAAAACTTCAAAATATTGCATGATAATAGCTTTATCAGCCATTGGACTGAAAACCAGCTATGGTGATATAAAAAATATAGGGCTCAAACCAATGATACTTGGATTTATTGTTGATACGCTGGTTGTTGTTGTATCCATAGGTGTTCAGGCAGCGACGGGAAGGTTTTAGAAAATGTCGGGGGGGAGAATGACATAATTTGACTTATTATGCCATTTATAGTACAATACATTCATATAATGAATCTTAAAATCGATATGTTAAGTGTAGTGTTGGCAAGGGCGGGGTGATTAGATTTGAGTGATGGCAAGAGGATGCGATTGTTGCTTTTAATCTTAAGCATTCTGTTATTTGCCGTACTGATTTCACTCAGATCAAATCCCCGTTACAGCATGTTACTTGAAGGGAAAGAAAAACTTGATGAGATTATCGCAACACGCACAGCAGCTGATAACCTGTTGAAGGAACTGCGCTTCAATCAGCATGTTTTACCCTACGATGCACAGACCAGGACCTTTTACTATAGTATACCGGAATCAGGCAGGAGCAGGTTTGATCCACTTGTTTCATGGGAGGGAAGCGAAAAAGGTGTTTCCCTTTCATTTTTTGGACAATCCTTTTCACAGTTAGGAATGCAAAAAAATAAACGTTATGAGTTTGCAGCATATACAGATAGTTCATATACGGTGTACGGCTTGATTCTTACTTCATTACCCGTTATTACCATCCGGACTGAAAATGATGATGTTTCTCCCGAACGACCCATTGGAGAAGAGGATATCATGGTGCAGTTTTGGCTTTATGATAACCGGGCAAATGCCACTGTCTATCAGCGAAATATATCCACACTGGCGAAGATGCATATCAGGGGAGGGTCCAGCCGTGCCTATCCTAAGAATTCATATAAGATTTCCTTAAAACAAGTATCCCTGGGTGGTAACATAAGAAATAATCATGTATCTCTATTGGGGATGGAACAAGACGATGACTGGATTCTTTACGCAGCCTATAACGATCCCGAACGTATGCGAAACACCTTTTCAAATTATATCTGGTATCAAATGGGTACTCAACGGGAAAATTTTGGCATGGTTGCCGGGACAATGGGTAAGTTTGTGGAGCTGATTATAAATGATCGCTACTGGGGTATTTATGTGCTTATGCGTCCGATCGATTCAAAGAGTTTACGGCTTGCTGAAAAAACAACCCTTACAAAGCAGGAATATCAATACAGGAGTATATCGTGGAAACAAACAACTTCAAGGGATTTTTTGAACGCAGGAGAGAAAAATGTGGTAGGACGTTTTGAAATCCGCTATCCCAAAGATTCAACCGATCCATGTAAATGGGACCCTTTGGTCCAGTGGCTGCGTATTTTTGAAGCGGATGACAATAATTTTGTAAAAGAGTTATTTGAGATGGGTGATAAGAAGAATCTAATAGATTACTGGATTTTTCTGAATCTAACGCTGGCTGTCGATAATGATGGAAAAAACACCAATTATACAGCCAAATGGATTGACGGGCGATATCATATGATTCTCGATCCCTGGGATTTGGATTTGACTTGGGGTAATCTTTGGGATGGCAAACTGCCTCTTTTATCAAAGATAGATTTAAATACCAAACGCATTGTATCAGGCAGTGTTACTGGGGTCCCCCGTGCATTAGAACTGGGGGTCGATGGCTTAATAGAAGACATACAGCAAAGATACACTTATTTGCGTCAGACGGTCTTATCGGATCGGGCAGTAGAGGAGATTTTGTCTGAATATCAAACCGATGTGTATGGCTCCGGTGCCATTTTAAGAGATAAAGAGCGTTGGCCGGTTTCTGCCTACTCTGAAACGCCGGATGCATTTTTTGAGTTTGTCAGACAGCGTTTTATCCAAATGGACTTATATGTTGCTGGTTTGGGTGAGGGTACTGATGATGTACGCTAATCGTCCAATTAAGTGGCGAAATGAACTAAAATTTATATGTACAAAGGATATGCGAACCATTTTGAAACACCGTATCAGTTCTGTGCTTCAATTGGATCGACATGCAGGTGAAACTGATGGCTCTTATAGGGTCAGCAGTTTATATTTTGATGATTGGCAGAACAGTTGCTGTCATGATAATGATCTTGGTATTGGATCTCGCAGTAAATACCGTATCCGCATGTATAACAAAAACTACGAATTTCTACGATTGGAACAAAAGCTTAAAAGTAATGGTAAATGTGCCAAGTGTTCTTGTCGCATTA
>FZPS01000070.1_pt328 | contig 15656 bp, 13 predicted proteins | sample 1817821 | NCBI WGS metagenome assembly FZPS01 (sample SAMEA104158645, study PRJEB21678) | metagenome | place: Germany | collected 2015-04-21 | reverse complement strand
TTGAAAAGAGATCTGCTCGCTACGAGCGATCTCCCTTAAAGACAGCGGGCCGGAGCGATCATGCAAAGCCAAAACACTCATCGCCCTGACACCGTACTCCACCCTGGCTGATAGTTTCATACAACCTCTCCTGCTATACCCGACCAATCTAGTCGGGATTGTGCTCTAAAAAGAAAACCCCTTCCTCGCTAAAAGAATAGCACCGCAATTTATCGCTGTCAAGAACAAATTTTGCTGATTTTTACTCATCCCGGGCCGGGGGGCGCTGTTGACGCTGACGGTACCGTTTGCTATAGTTTTAGCGTCTTCAAGAATAAATATTGTTAGGAGAGGATCTCCCATGGCCGATCACCTTACCGCCAAAATTTTAAAGGAGCACCTCCTCTCCGGTCAGCTGCGACCGGGCGGGGAGATCGCGATAAAGATAGATCAGACGTTGACCCAGGATGCCACCGGCACCATGGCCTACCTGCAATTTGAAAGGATGGGCGCGGAGCGGGTACGCAGCGAGCTCTCCGTCAGCTATATCGATCACAATACCCTTCAGGGCAGTTTCGAGAATGCCGATGATCACCGCTACCTGCAGTCTGTAGCCGCCCGCTATGGAATCTATTTTTCACGACCCGGCAACGGGATCTGCCACCAGGTCCACCTGGAGCGATTCGGCATCCCCGGCAAGACGCTGCTCGGTTCCGACAGCCACACCCCCACGGGGGGCGGCCTCGGTATGCTCGCTATCGGCGCCGGCGGCCTTGACGTAGCGGTGGCCATGGCCGGCGGCCCCTTCTACCTGGATGTCCCCGAAGTTATGCGGGTAAACCTCGTCGGGGCGCTGCCCCCCTGGGTGGGAGCGAAGGATATCATCCTGGAGCTTCTGCGCCGCCTTACGGTGAAAGGCGGCGTGGGCAAGATCATCGAGTACGGCGGGCCCAGTGTAGCCGGGCTGACGGTACCCCAGCGGGCAACGATCACGAATATGGGTGCAGAGCTGGGGGCAACGGCTTCTCTTTTTCCCAGCGATGAACAGACGCGCCGCTTTCTGGCCGCGCAGGGAAGAGAGGGAGCCTGGAGAAAACTCCAGGCCGATGCGGGGGCCCGCTACGATGATGAGATCACCCTGGACCTGGATCGGCTTGAACCGCTGGCAGCCTGTCCGCACAGCCCTGATGCGGTGAAAAGCATCAACGAGATCGGGCCAATGCCGCTGGATCAGGTGGCCATCGGCAGCTGCACCAACTCCTCCTTTCAGGATCTGCTCCTGGCGGCGACGATCCTTGAAGGCCGCACCGTTCACCCGCGGACCAGCCTGGTAATCTCCCCCGGCTCGCGCCAGGTATTAATGATGCTGGCGCGCTGTGGGGCCCTGGAGAAGCTCATCGCCGCGGGGGCGCGAATCCTCGAGTCGGCCTGCGGCCCCTGCATCGGGATGGGACAGGCCCCCCCCTCGGGTTCGATATCTCTGCGCACCTTCAACCGCAATTTCCAGGGGCGCTGCGGCACCGCCGACGCCGGGGTCTATCTCAGCGGCCCCGCGGTAGCGGCGGTGAGCGCCCTGGAGGGCCGGATTGCCGACCCCCGCCGGTGGGGCGAGTTCCCCGACCTCCCCGAAATGCCGGTGATCATCGATGACCGCATGATCATCACCCCGCCTGAAGATGGCGGCGCAGTGAAGATCATCCGCGGCCCCAATATCCGCCCTCTTCCCCTGAACAGCGCCCTCCCGGACACACTTTCGATGACGGTGCTGCTGAAAACGGGAGATAATATTACCACTGACCAGATCATGCCCGCGGGGGCCAAAATCCTGCCGCTGCGTTCCAATATTCCGGCCATCAGCGAGTTCGTTTTTGCACCCCTCGATGAAAGCTTTTCGCAGCGAGCCCGCGAGGCCGGTAGCGGACTCATCGCCGGCGGCGAAAATTACGGCCAAGGATCGAGCCGGGAGCACGCTGCCCTGGCACCGATGCATCTCGGGGTTAAAGCTGTGCTTGCCAAATCTTTTGCCCGTATTCATCATACAAACCTGATCAATTTTGGGATCCTGCCCCTGCTCTTCGATTCACCGCAGGATTACGATAGGCTGCGCCGGGACGATCGCCTCGTTATCAATAACCTGCCAGATCAGCTCGGTCAAGACGGCATCTGCATCGCCAACGAGACGCAAGGGTACAAGTTTACGGTGAAACATCGACTCTCACCACGACAGCTGGAGATAATTAGGGCCGGCGGCCTGCTCAACCTGATGCGGGCGAAAGGGTAGTCTTCCCTACTTCCCGGGAACTCTCCGGTAGGCTACGGCGATGGCGCCTGCAAAGGGAGGCTCGTGGGTCATGGAGAGAGCGAATCCGGTAATACCGTCCCGGGCGGCCAGGGCAGCGGCTTTTCCCGAAAGACGCACCTGCGGCTGTTTCCCCCGCGCGGCGATGATCTCCACCTCGCGCCAGGCGGCGGGGCCGATTCCGCAGCCCATCGCCTTTAGGACCGCCTCCTTGGCAGCAAAGCGGGCCGCCATCGCCGGAAAGAGGGGGCGCCGCGGCATCAGCAGCGCTAGCTCGGCGGTGCTGAAGAGGCGCCGGCAAAAGCGCCGCGGCCGCCGCCGGTAAGCGCTCTCGATCCTCCCGATCGAAACAAGGTCCACCCCTACACCGGCGATCATCGTCCCCCTCCTTACGCATGTTTCCATGAGATTGTCTTCGCCCTAAATATACCGCAATGGGGAGAAACAATCCACCGGGCCCTGGCCCCGTCCAAACAATTTTCCCTCTTCTTGCATTTGGCTTGATTATATGTTAATCTCGAAGCGAAATTCACTCTGCCTGAAGCAGGGAATTTAGGAGGTTGTTGATTTAATGCAAGGTCGGGTTAAATGGTTTAACCCCCAAAAGGGGTACGGTTTCATCGAAGTTGAGGACGGCAATGATGTGTTTGTGCACTACTCGGAGATCCAGGAAGAGGGTTTCAAGACCCTGGAAGAGGGACAGGAAGTCGAATTTGAGATCGTCGAGGGAAACCGCGGCCCTCAGGCGGCAAACGTGGTTAAATTAGATTCTGGGATCCCCGCGCCGGATTACCCCGAATCTTAAGCTGCTAACGTTTGAAAGCAAAAGCCGGTTTGTATAACCGGCTTTTTTTATTTTTTAATTCACTGAGCCTTTTCAGGGTATCCCGGGATCCGGCCCGGAGCGGCTACTCCTATTCCGGTAGCGCCTGCAAAAAGCGCAGCCCCCAGAGCATCGGTGCTATGCGGATCTTCTCCCCCCGGAGAGCCCGGCGGAAAAGCTCCATAGCGATCTCCGTGCGCGCTTTCAGCATGGCCTCGCCGGCTTCCGAGCTGGCCAGGGCTGGGGCGCCCATATAGGGCTTCATCCGGGGATCACCCACCCAGGCCAGCGTGTTAGCGAGATGTTCCAGATCTTTGCCGAGGGTGCGAGAAAATATAGAGGCAACCCGCCCCAAAAATAGCAGAGCGCTGGAGGGAGCGGGCGGCAGCGAGGGGGATACCTCCCGCCAGTTATCCCTCACCCCAGCGGGATCTGCCTTTAGCATCAGCGAAGTCTCATTGGTCCCCGCATGAGCGTCGGCATCATCGCCGCAGTTTCCCGGCCGCAGCCCCGTCTGCTCCAGAAAGGAGGGGTCGTGCTGAACCATGAGCCGAAAATCAAGATTGAAGGGGTTGATCAGGTAAAAGCGGTGCCTGCGCCAGGCCAGGCGAGAAGCCGACTCGATCCCGAGCTGATGGCGGGGGCCGCCATGGTTGTCAGCCAGGAAGAGATACCGGAACCCCTGCGCCGCCAGGCCCTTGGCATAAGCCAGCAGCACTTTTCTCAGCAGCGGCGCCGGCACTGAAAGGGAACCTTTCACCGGCAGGGCGTCGGAACCAAGGTAAAGCGGCGGTAGCGTGACAAGGTTGTAATCGGGATACTCAGCCCGCAGGGCGGCGATGTAGCGCCGGAGCAGCTCTTCGGCAACAAAAACATCCGTACCCAGGGGCAAGTGGGGGCCATGAACCTCGATCGGGCTTACCGCCATCAAGACAATCGTCTTCTCCCGATCGAGCGCCTCAATCTCCGGCAGCGTCATCTGAACATAGGAGAGCGGCTCTGTCATCGAGAACACCTCCGGTCTGATTAATATTTCCTTCTAAAGGTAAATAGTTCTCCGGAGAAGGACGTCCTTCCTGCCTGCGGGGCCAAAACGTCCGGGCCGTATTGGCGATGGCGAGAAGAGTTACCCCGAGATCGGCGAAAAGAGCCCCCCAGATCGAGGCTGCCCCGAAAGCGCCGGCTGCCAGGAAAAATGCTTTTACTGCCAGAGCGAAGATGATATTCTGCCGAACGATACTGTGGGTAAAGGCGCCGATCCCGGCCGCGCGGGCGATCTTTGGCAAAGCATCGTCCATGATCACCACATCGGCCACCTCGATGGCAGCGTCGGAACCGGCACCGCCCATGGCGATCCCGATGTCAGCCCGGGAGAGCGCCGGGGCATCGTTGATCCCGTCCCCCACATAGGCCAGCTTCCCGCCCAGTGAGCGGGCCTCTTTCAGCAGCTCTTCCAGATGGGCCACCTTCTCCTCGGGAAGCAGCGAGCTGTAAACTGACTCTATCCCCACCGCATCCGCCGCCTTTTCGGCTGCAGAGCCCTGGTCACCGGTGAGAAGGGCGGTCCTTTTTACACCCTGCCCCTTTAGCTGACGCACCGCCAGAGCGGCCCCGGGGCGGAGGCTCTCCGCCAGCATCAGCGCCCCGATGTAACGCCCCTCCAGCGCCAGGTGGACCGCCTTCCCGGAAAAATTTTTCGGGGCACCGGCGATCCCTTCCTGCTGCAAAAAGCGCAGGCTGCCGGCCAGCACTTTTTTCCCCTCCACTGTCGCCCTGATCCCGAAACCCTCGATCTCTTCATAAGCGGAGATCGCTGCGCGCTGCAACTCCCCCCCGTAAGCTTCCCGGATTGAGCGGGCCAGGGGATGGGTAGAGTAAGCCTCGGCATGAGCAGCCCAGTAAAGCAGCCTTGGGGCGCTCATACCCGGAACCGGCAGGATCTCTTTGACCCGGTAAAAACCATCGGTAACTGTGCCGGTTTTGTCAAAAGCGACTACTTTAACCTGGCGCAGCGCCTCCAAAAAATTGGAGCCCTTCACCAGGATCCCCTCCCTCGAGGCGGCGCCGATTCCGCCCAGATAGGCCAGCGGGATGGAGATAACGAGGGCACAGGGACAGGAGATCACCAGAAACACCAGGGCACGATAGAGCCAAGGACCAAAAGCGGCGCCCGGCAGCACCAGGGGAGGGATGATCGCTAGAAGCAACGCCCCCGCCACCACCGCCGGCGTGTAATAACGAGCAAAAGTGGTGATAAAACGCTCTGTTGGGGCCTTACGGGCTGCTGATTCCCGGACTAATTCATAGATCCGCGCCAGGGAAGATCGGCCAAAGGGGCGGCTGACCCTGATACGCAGCAACCCCGGGCCGTTGATGGCTCCGGCAAGGACGGGATCACCCACCTTCACCCGTAACGGCTCCGCCTCCCCCGTCAACGCGGCGTTGTTCACCCGGGAGCTGCCGGCAACAACCGCACCGTCCAGCGCTATTTTTTCGCCCGGCCGCACGATGATCTCCTCACCCGGCTGCACCGCCTCGGGGTTAACTCTTTTTTCACCACCCGCTGCGGTTACCAGGTTGGCATAGTCCGGCTTTGTCTCCATCAGCGCAGCGATGGAGCGCCGTGATCGGTTCACGGCGCCGCTCTCCAGGAACTCGCCGAGGTTGAACAGGATCATCAGCGCCGCCGCCTCCGGCAGCTCACCGATGGCCAGCGCTCCCAGACCGGCCAGGGAGATAAGAAAAGACTCCTGCAGTAACCGCCCCCGCCAGAGATCGCGCAGCGCCTCATGGAGTGTTCCCGCCCCGGCGACGATAAAGGAAAGTATAAACAGAGCCTCGCCGGCGAACGGAACAGGCGGGAGCGCAGGCAAAAAGCGCACCAAAAAAGCGAGCAAGTAGAGCACGCCCGCCGCCGCCGGCATGGCTGCACCGCTTTTCAGCAGGGCTGCCGGGCCGCTCCTCTCTGCCGGTGTCAGGCAGCCAGCGTTTCCACCGGCGCAACTACAGTTTTTCATCTTATTTCACTCCCTCACCGGGGGTGCCGTATGCTGAATATGCGCCAGCCCTTGGGCGAAGAGAGTCAGAACATGGTCATCATCGAGAGAGTAGCAGACCGTCTTCCCCTCCCGGCGATATTTAACCAGCCTGGCATCCCGCAGTACCCGCAGCTGATGCGAGATCGCAGAGCTGCTCATCTCCAGCAAGGCCGCCAGATCGCAGACACAGAGTTCGTCCCTGGAAAGGGCGTCGAGAATCCTGATTCTAGTGGCGTCGCCGAGCACCTTAAATGTTTCCGCTAGCCGCTGCACCAGGACAGCGGGCAGCAATTCCGGTTTTATACGCTTCACCTTGTGCGGATCGATGCAGAAGATGGCGCAGCTGTCTTTACCGTCGCTGCGGGCCATGGGCTCACCCCCATATATGAATATTTGTTCAAATGTTCATCTATATTATAAAGGAATTCCCCTGCTGGCGTCAAGGCTCGAAAGCATGAACAGACGGTCCCTACTATCCTACATGATGTCATTCTAAAAGGGCACCATATTGCAGCCCGGTAGGTCGCTGCCCGGTACGGCCATCGCGCCAGTTGTAGTACGGCCAGGGGAACGCCGGGATTAAAGCCTGCAGCTCTCTCCAGGTTGCAGAACGATACAGCTTGCTTCCGTCTGCTGCTCCACTTTCTCTTTGAAAAGGTGTGGATCCGCCTCAATGATCGGCCAGGTGTTGTAGTGGTAGGGGATCACCCTGCGCACCTGCAAAAAGCGGGCGGCGACGACGGCGTCGTCGATCCCCATGGTAAAGTTATCGCCGATAGGCAAAAGAGCAAGGTCGGGTGAATGCAGCTCCCCGATGAGTCTCATATCGCCAAAAAGCCCGGTATCGCCGGCAAAGTAGAGCTTTTTACCGCCGTGCTCAACCAGGAAACCGCAGGCATGGCCTCCGGCGATGCCAGAGCCATGCAATGCCAGGGTCGCCTTGACGGTGCCGAAGGGAAAGCGGTGGCTTCCGCCGATATGCAGGGCATGGGCGCGGCACCCTTCACTGCGCGCTGCTTCGGCGATCTCGGCGGTAGAGATGATCTGGGCATCATCCCTCACCGCTATCTCATAAGCATCGCCCAGGTGATCTGCATGAGCATGGGAGACCAGAATATAGTCGGCACTGAGCTCACCAACGCCGATGGGCGCCAGGGGATTGCCGGAGATAAAGGGATCAAAAAGCAACCGCTCTCCCCCCTTACCTTCAATCAAAAAACAGGCGTGTCCCAAAAAAGTGAGCTTCGGCATGACAGCACCTTCCTTTATTTATCGTTTCAGTATATTTTAACCCGGGGGAGCGCTTTTGTAAAATTTACCCGATGCGGTCAGTTTCCCTGCGGAGCCGGCAGCCCGAATATTTCTGCGATCATCTCCAGGAGGCTGGGGATGTTGAAGGGTTTTTCCAAAATACCGAGGATATTCTCATCCTCAATTTCCGTACCCGCGGCCAGCGCCTCCCGGTAACCGGTGATAAACAATATTTTCACGTCCCTGTTTTCCCGGCGGATCAGGCGGGCTACTTCGAAGCCGTTCATCGCGCCGAGCTTTATATCGATAACGGCCAGGTGCGGCCTGTACCTGATAACAGCCCTGAACCCCTCCATCGCATCAGTGACGGGAATGCAGGATAGATTACACAGGGCCAGGGTCTGTTGAAATATCCAACAGATACCCTCGTTGTCATCGATCACAACCACATCGACTTCTCTCACCCCTTCAACCCTTTCTGCATATTTATAGCTCGGTAAGATAAAGCGGCAAGATCAGATCAACCGCGGTTCCTCTGCCCGGATTGCTTTCGATCTCCAGCGTCCCCCCCATGGTTTTCAGGATCGACGAGGAGACAGCCAGGCCCAGCCCGGTCCCTTCGGGCTTGGTGGTAAAGAAAGGCCTCGTCAGCGCTGTGATATTTTCCGCAGGGATCCCCGGGCCAGTATCCTGAAAAACAATATGGGCCCGTCCCTTCTTTGAAATAAGTGATACGGTCAACTTACCCCCGCTTTCCATCGCTTCAAAGGCGTTGCGGGCGATATTCAGACAAACCTGCTTGATACTGTTTGCAGAGCCGAGAACGACCGGAGAGCCTCCCTCGGGAAGCCTGGTGATCAGCTCGATTTCGCGGAGCATCGCCTCGCTGCTCAGCAAAAAAAGTAGCTCCTGCAACACCTGGTCAAGGTTCACGGGCTCGAGCTTATTTTCTTTCTTCGGCTTGGCGATGTTGATAAATTTGGTGAGGATCTCACCCATGCGATCCAGCTCCCGATCCAGCGTGCTCAGCAGCTCATCCCGCTTCAACCGAGCTTCATCCATCCTGACAAGCTGGACGGCCGCCTTCGCTGTCGCCAGGGGATTTCGGATCTCGTGAGCAAGGCCTGCGGCGACCTCCCCAGCGGCGGCCAGCCTCTCCCAATCCTGGATCTCCTGGTGAAGCAGGGTCGAAGCGGTTATATTGCTGAAAACGAGGATCGCTCCATCGTTGCGACCATCGTCGCGCAAAAGGGGGACCACATCCCAGCGCAGATGGATCGCTTCATCCCCCTCCCCGACAGTCGAGCGCCTCAGCTTGAAGCTGCAGCCGTTCCGGGTGGCGCTGAAAATGGCCTCCTCGATCTGCCGCCCCAGCCCGCAGTCCTTCACCAGCCTCCCCGTAGCCGGAGCGAAGCCCCTGTTTTTCATGAAAGTTTTCGCTGCCCTGTTCTTTAAAAGAATTGTTCCCCGGCTGTCGGTAACGATGATCCCCTGCCGCAACGAATTAAAAACTGTTTTCCAACCATACTGGAACATGGTTAAAAGGGAGGAGACCCCCAGAGCGATGGAAGCTTTCCGGGAGAGAGCCCGCAGCGCCGCCGGGAGATAGCTCCCTTCCGCCCCGATAAGGCCGAGGTAGACCGAGGCCCCGTTGTTGTGACGACAGATACCCTTTACCGTTGCACTGAGCTCATGCCCGGCTCGTGCGCCCACACGATCGACAAATGCTTTGCCGGGATTTTCCGATTGCCCTAGCTCCCTCCATTCTTCAGAGAGCCCTTGCAAAAATTCAGCATATTCGCCGCACTGCGCTGTGATCGTCCGCCCCGGGTACTCGTAACTGAAAGCAAAAGCACCACCACCGCCGGCGATAGTAAGAAGGAGGGAGACAAATAGATCGAGGATGGCCCCGAAATCAAAGCGCTCGGGATCAAAGGTGGAGAGGGCCAACTTGCCCGCCTGCTCGATGGCGGATAAGAGCGCCGGCTGTTCGGCGGTAAAGAGATAGCGGTTGAGCGTGTTGAAAAGCTGCGCTGCACATTCAAGGTTTTCCCGCTTCTCTTCTGCGCTTAGGGTCACCGAATGGTCCCAACTGTCCCCCTGCTCGGAGACTATCACCGCCGAAAACCCCCGGGATAGCGCCGCGTATGGATGCTTTTCCTCCGGATCGGATGGGCCGCCCATCAGCAGATAATAACCGTTTTCCAGACGGGCCAGGCTCGCGGGGAATTCCGTTGGATCGAAGATTATCTCGCCACGGGGCAGATCCCGGTAAACCTGGGGGATCTGACGAAAAAGATCGCAACAGCCACCGGGCCAAGTAAAGTGCCGCGCTGTGCTATCGCTGCCACCTGAAAAGCTGTGCGAGGATACAGCATGGCCATGGGGATCTATCAGCGCTACCGTCATCTTCAACATACGGCCGAGGGCGTCCAGAAGCGGCGGGCAGCGGTGCAGGCCGTTTTCTACCGGGCAACCCTCCGCCCCCAAAGCAGACAAGCGGTCAAACGTGGCAACCATCTCCCGTCTATTTTATTAAAACCGCCGATAAATACATTTCTTCTCCGGGGTTAAAATAGCGGTCTTAGCCGGCGCCCCTTTCTTCGGGGCAGCCCTTGCTGCAGCGCAAAAAGGTGCCCTGTTGGAAGCAGAACTGATGCTCCTTCAACGCGGGGGTTGTACTGTCTACTGCCTGTATTCGTGATATATTTCTCAAGCGCCCTTTCCCCAATTGTCAGTATAGCAGCAACATAGGGTATTTTCAAGCAGCGCTGCAAATTAAAGCTATATAAATATATAATCTGGCTGCACTGCCCGGATCGCCCCGTTTTCTCGAGGTGGTTCCCTGTTAATACCCCTTCTCCGATGATGTCTTTTATTGGATGGAAGGGTTCCGCATGGCCCGCGCTTCAGTTGAACGCAAAGAGGATTGCCTGCCCCCCTGACGAAAGATTATAGTATAATCGCCATGTAAGCGAGGGGCCCGCAGAAGCGCCCCCGGGGAGGGACGAAAGATGGACTATTGCAGCACCCGGGAAGGGAATAAACTCTTTACAGCCGCAGAAACAATCTCGATGGGCCTTGCCCCCGATGGTGGCCTTTTCGTTCCTGCCGGCCCCTGGCCCCAGATCTCCCTGGATAATCTGATCGACAAGGGCTACTTTGAGCGCGCTGCGGCGGTTATCAGCCCTTTTCTGGAACGCTTCTCTGCGGCAGAGATCAACTCATCCCTGCAAAAAGCCTATGGGACCGGTTTTAGCCATCGGGGAATTGCACCCCTGCACCTTCTGGCGAAGGGGCTTTTTTCCCTGGAACTGTGGCACGGCCCCACCAGCGCTTTCAAGGATCTGGCCCTGCAGTTTTTACCCCATCTGCTGCGTAAAGCTAAGGAGAAGAGGGGCGACGGGAGTACCGCGGTTATCCTGACCGCTACTTCGGGAGATACCGGTAAGGCTGCGCTGGCCGGTTTCTGTGATCTGCCGGGTACAAAAGTGATCGTCTTCTACCCTCTAGAGGGGGTCAGCGAGATACAGCGGCGGCAGATGATCACGCAGAAAGGTAAAAACGTCCACGTCGTCGCCGTACGCGGTAATTTCGATCATGCTCAAGCCGGGGTAAAAGAGATGCTCACCGACGGCGCCCTGGCCGGCAGGATGGCGGCAGGGGGGCTGAAATTTTCCTCAGCCAACTCGATCAACTGGGGCCGGCTGCTCCCCCAGATGGTCTACTATTTCTCAGCCTACCTCGATCTGCGCCGGGACGGTCACATTGAGCCCGGCGAAAGGGTAAATTTTGTAGTCCCCACCGGTAATTTTGGCAATATCCTGGCTGGATTCTACGCCTCCCTGATGGGGCTACCTGTGCATAGGCTCATCTGCGCCGCCAACCGCAACCATGTCCTCACCGACTTTTTCAGGGAGGGGTGCTATAATCGGAAACGTCCTTTTTACCGCACCCTCTCCCCTTCCATGGATATCCTCGTCTCCAGCAACCTGGAGAGGCTTCTTTTTGAACTATCCGATCGCGATCCGGCCAAGGTCGGTTCGTGGATGCAAGCCCTACGGGAAAGGGGTTTTTATCAGATAGATCCGGCGCTACGGCGGGCGCTCGCCGCTATCTTCTGGTCCGACTACGCCGATGATGAAGAGACGGTTGCAGCCATCAGTAAAAGCTACCGTCAGTACCGCTATCTCATCGATCCGCATACCGCCGTAGCCCTTTCAGTTTACGAAAAGTACCGGGCTGCCACCGGGGACCAGACCGCCACCGTCATCGCTTCCACAGCCAGCCCCTTTAAATTTGCTGAAAGCGTCGTCCGGGCGCTGCTGCCACCGGAACGGGCTGCCGGCCACAGCGCTTTGGGGATGATGCCCCTTCTTGCGGAGACCACGGGGCTCGATATCCCCGCTCCCCTGGTGGACCTTGACCTTCAACCCGTTCGCCATACCGGCGTCGTCGACAGGCCCGGTATGCGCGAAGAAGTGCTGGGCTACCTCGACCTGTAGAACTAAAACCGGGAAATGAAAAAAGGGCCGCCCCACAAAGGAGAGGCCCTGTGAATTTAAGTGAGCAGTTTTATTCTTCTTCTTCAGCATGGAGCCCCGTGCCGGGCACGCAGAGCACATCACCGGGTATAATTACCTTCGGGTTGGTAATATGGGGATTGGCAGCAATTAAGGCATCCAGGGTAACCCCAAAGCGCTGCGCAATCTTGAACATGCTGTCACCCTCCCGGACCGTATACCGCCCTTTAAAACCCGGGGGGCAGGATGTAGGCACCCTTCCGGGCCTGGCGCCGGGTACGCAAAGAACATCGCAGGGGAAGAGCACGGCAGGATCGGTAATCTGCGGATTGGCAGCAACAAGGGCGTCAACAGAGACCCCGTAGCGCTGCGCAATCTTGAACATCGTATCACCGGCAACAACAGTGTAGCGATCTTTGAAACCCTGCGGGCAGTGTTCCGGGTGACGGCATGGCGGAGCAGCGCCGGGTACGCAGAGAACATCGCAGGGGAAAAGTACGGCAGGATCGGTAATCTGCGGATTGGCGGCAATTAAAGCATCAACAGAGACCCCGTAGCGCTGCGCAATCTTGAACATCGTATCACCGGCAACAACAGTGTAACGATCTTTGAATCCGCGGGGGCAATGCTCCGGATGGCGGCAAGGTGGAGCAGCACCGGGTACACAGAGCACATCACCGGGAAAGATGAGATTGGGATCGGTAATCTGTGGATTGGCAGCAATTAAAGCATCGAGAGAGACTCCGAAGCGCTGGGCGATAAAATACATGGTGTCCCCGGGGGCAACGGTGTAGCGGCCCTGGAAACCTGGCGGGCAGTACTTCGGATGACGGCCCTTGGAGGGTACACCGGGAACGCAGAGCACATCACCGGGAAAGATCAGGTTGGGATTGGCAATCTGCCCATTTGCCGCAATCAAGGCATCAAGAGAGACTCCGAAGCGCTGGGCGATAAAATACATGGTGTCCCCGGAGACGACGGTATAGCGGCCCTGGAAACCGGGTGGGCAGCGGTGCGGCACGCGGCCTCCTTTCGTTCCCTTCCCCGACACCGAAGCGGGCTCGTAACTCCCGGGGGTACCGGCACTGCTGTAATGTCTGACCATAGAATTAACCTCCTTTCAATATCGAATTGTATGAGGGTGTAACGCAACAGGTGATAGAGATAGCGCTTACCCCGCTCATCCGCTATATTATATGCGCCGCCGATCGATCGGTTCATGAATTGCGAAACACTGATCAGTATGGCCCGGCTGGTTAAAGCCGGGCCATATCGCCAGAATATCCCTGTAAATTCTAGCCCTTAACGAAGACAGCGTGCCGCCGCCCGATCTACCATCACCGTTACCCGGGGGTGCGCCTGCAGCAGCGAGGCCGGCACCTCTGTGGTAAGCTTTCCCCTGACGGTTTCACCGATGGCCCGGGCCTTCTCCGAACCCGAAGCCAGCAGAAGGATCTCGCGCGCCTTCATGATCGTCCCCAGGCCCATGGAGATGGCCCGGCGGGGCACCGCGTCTCTATCCTCAAAAAACCTGCTGTTGGCGGCGATGGTCTCCGCCGAAAGGGAAGCGAGATGAGTTTTGGCGCTGAGCGCAGCACCGGGCTCGTTAAAGCCGATATGGCCATTGACCCCGATCCCGAGGATCTGTAGATCGATCCCGCCGGCATCCATAATTTTCTGTTCATAATCGGAACAGACGCCGGCGATATCGCCGGCCCGCCCATCGGGGATATGGGCCCTCCCGGGGCAAATCCCCAGGGGACCCCAGAAGTGCTGCTGCATGTAATAATAGTAGCTCTGCAGGCTCTCCCTTTCGATGGGATAGTATTCGTCGAGATTAAACGTCGTCACCCCGCTAAAATCAACGAGGCCCCGTTGCGCCGCTTTGACCAGCTCACGGTAGAGCCCGAGAGGGGTGGAGCCGGTAGCCAGGCCGAGCACCGCCGTCGGCTTTTTTCCGATCCTTGCGCTCACCAGCGCAGCGGCGCGCTCACTTAGAGACTGATAGTCGCGCAGTACCGCTATCCTCATCACCATCACCCTCCTGCATCATTTATTCCCCTTTGGTAGAAATATTTTCGCTCTAATTATATACCATCCGGCGGAAACTCCCCCCGGATGGTACTGCTGTCAGCAGCAAAGACTTTACATATTTTTTGAGCAGAGCTAGAAAATAAGGTGAAAGGATGACCATCTTGTTGAAGCGGCTGAAAAAACTGTTGGGTGGAAATAGAAGGACCCTGTCCCGAAAGAGGGAGAAAGATCTTAGTGCTCTCCTGGCGGAGAGCTCCGCGGAAAAACTGACCAGCAGCCTGGAGGATAGTCTAAAAAAGATCGAGGAAAAAAGCGGGTTCAGCTACGATCTGAGCATCCGCCGCTTTCTCGCCGGCAGCCTCCCCGGAGCCCTGGTCTACCTGGAAGGACTCACCGATCGCCGTTCTACTGAGGAGATCATCCGGACCCTGATCCTCGAATCGGAAAAGCTGGGGATCCCTTTAAAAAAAGGCAAAGGGTTAACGATAGCCCGGGAGAGGCTGCTCACAACAGATGAATTCAGCATGGTAGATAATATCGCCGACCTTTTCACCCAAATCTCCCACGGCGGCACTGCCCTTCTCTTGGAGGGCAGTGCCGGAGCGCTGATCTGCGATACGCGGCAGCCCGAGACCAGGCCTGTCAGCGAACCGGAGAACGAGACCACCCTGCGCGGGCCGCGCGACGGTTTTATTGAAAACCTACAGGTGAACACCTCACTCATCCGGCAGCGCCTACCCATCCCCCAGCTTTGGATCGAAAAGATGACCCTGGGCCGCCTCAGCCGCACCGGGGTGGTCATGATCTACCTGAAGGGGCTGGCCCGGGAGAAGCTGCTCCGCGAGGTCCATTCCCGGCTGGCACAGATCGATATCGATGCCGTCCTCGGGACGGGCTACTTAGAGGACTTTATCGAGGACAACCCCTACACCCTTTTCCCGATGAGCTACCGCACCGAAAGGCCCGACAAGGTCGCCGCCGCCCTCCTCGAGGGGCGGGTGGTGATCATGGCCGAGGGGACTCCATTTGCCCTCATCGTCCCCACCGATCTGGCTATGCCGATGCAGGCCCCCGATGATTATTTTGAACCGCTGCCCCTCGGCGTCTTCATCCGCCTTCTGCGCTATGCTGCCCTGATTATCTCCACGCTTCTGCCCGGGATCTATGTAGCCGTGGTCACCTTTCACCCCGAACTGCTGCCCACGTCGCTTTTTCTGCGCATCATCAGTACCCGCGAGGGGGTCCCCTTCCCGGTGGTAGCAGAGATGCTGCTCCTGGAGCTAATTTTTGAGATTCTGCGCGAAGCCGGGCTGCGCCTGCCGCCGGCAATAGGGCCCGCCATCAGCATTGTGGGGGCGCTGATCCTGGGTGACGCCGCCATCTCCGCCGGCCTGGTCTCGCCGGGCGTGGTCATTATCGTGGCGATGACCGCCATCGCCGGTTTTTCGATCCCCTCCTTTGCTTTGAGCACCTCTTTTCGGCTACTCCGCTTTGCCTTCACGATCATGGGCGCCACCTTCGGGCTTTTCGGGGTGCAGTTTGTTTTGCTGCTGATCATCGTTCACCTCTGCAGCCTGCGCTCCTTCGGCATACCTTACCTCAGCCCTTTCGCCCCCCTGATCCTGTCCGACCTGAAAGACTCGATCATCACCGTCTGGTGGTGGGGGATGCGCAGCCGGCCAAAACTACTGGGGGGACGGGAACCGCTG
>FZPS01000062.1_pt3402 | contig 15659 bp, 19 predicted proteins | sample 1817821 | NCBI WGS metagenome assembly FZPS01 (sample SAMEA104158645, study PRJEB21678) | metagenome | place: Germany | collected 2015-04-21 | reverse complement strand
TTGAAAAAATTCAAACAAAAAAATATGTACTACATTTTTAATCCCCCCTATTTTCTTATTGCATAAAGTTAAACATTGTAATTAAACTTCCATTATCTTCAGATAAGAACTTACTTTAAAATCGGCTTCAGTTACGGCCTCTATATCTTCTACCGTAAATTCCGGGTTTATCTCTGTAAGAATTAATCCTTCATCTGTAAACTCAAAGACCCCCATTTCCGTAATTATCATATCTACTTGACCTTTTGCCGTTAATGGAAGGTTGCATTTTTTGAGTATCTTAGGATTCCCTCTTGCTGTATGTTCCATTGCTACTATTACTTTTTTTGCCCCTACCACCAGGTCCATTGCGCCTCCCATACCCGGCACCATTTTCCCTGGTATTTTCCAGTTGGCAAGGTTTCCTTCCTGGTCTACTTCTAGAGCTCCAAGTACTGTTATGTCTACATGACCACCTCTGATTAGAGCAAAAGAAATCGAACTATCAAAAAATGCCCCTCCCGGAAGTATTGTTACGTGGGCTCCACCTGCATTTACCAAATCATCATCTTCTTCCCCGGGTTCAGGTGCTGCCCCTAATCCGACAAATCCGTTTTCCGATTGGAAGACGACTTCTACCCCTTCCGGTACATAGTTTGCGACCAATGTTGGCAGCCCTATCCCCAAATTAACTATATCTCCGTCTTTTAACTCTTTTGCGACTCTTCGGGCTATAAATGCTTGCAGTTCTTTCTTATCCATCAATATTGCCTCCTTTCACTATGTAATCTACAAATACGCCCGGTGTTACTACATCATTGGGATTTATTTCACCTACTTCTACTATTTCATCTGCTTCTACTATTACTAAATCTGCTGCCATCGCCATCAATGGATTAAAGTTTCTGGCGGCTTTATTGTAGTAAATATTACCTTTCTTATCGACTCTATACCCCTTTATAAGGGCGATATCAGCCCTTAAAGGCAATTCAATTAAGTACTCTTTTCCGTTAATTGTTATTTTTTGTTTACCTTCTTCTATTTCTGTTCCTATGCCGGTAGGTGTCAATATGCCTCCAAGCCCTGATCCCCCCGCTCTTATCCTTTCAGCCAATGTCCCCTGTGGCACCAATTCTACTTCCAGTTCCCCGGCATTCATCTGCTTTCCAGTTTCCGGATTTGTGCCAATATGAGACACTATAATTTTTTTAAATTGTTTGTTAACAATCATTTTTCCCGTTCCTTTATCAGGAACTACTGTATCGTTAGCAATTAGGGTTAAATCCTTTGTGCCGTTTTTTAGTATTTGATCAATAATTGTTAATGGACTTCCGACTCCTATAAAGCCTCCTACCATTAACACGGAACCGTCTTTTACATAGCTGGCAGCCTCTTTAACAGTAATAATTTTGTCGCTTTTCTTTCTGGTTTGCCCTAATCCTGATTCGTAAAAACATTCTCTCTCAATTATCGCCCTGCTATCCATACATATTAGCCCCCTTATCAAAAGTTAAATCCTGCTAAACCCTTTCTACTATGAGACTCGTGCCCATTCCTCCACCTATACAGAGTGTTGCAAGACCAAATTGGAGATCCTGCTTGATCATTTCATAAAGCAGAGTAACGAGTATCCTTGCTCCGGATGCCCCAACGGGATGCCCTAATGCTATTGCTCCACCGTTAACATTAACCTTTTCCATGTCAAATTTTAATTCTCTGCTTACTGCTATTGATTGAGCAGCAAATGCCTCATTAGCCTCAATTAAATCTATGTCATCTATTGTGAACCCTGCTTTTTCAAGTGCTTGTTTTGTAGCCGGAACCGGACCCATGCCCATAATTGAAGGATCAACTCCTGCAACTCCAAACGAAACTATTCTTGCCATAGGTTTTAGCCCTAATTCATCGGCTTTTTCTCTTGACATGACAACTGCTGCTGCTGCACCGTCATTTATGCCTGATGAATTCCCGGCTGTTACAGTGCCGTCTTTTAAAAATGCCGGCTTTAGTTTTAACAGGTCTTCTAAAGTAGTCCCAAATCGAGGATGTTCATCTGTATCAACAATTTTGGGAGCGCCCTTCCTCTGCGGCACTTCTACAGGCACTATCTCATCTTTGAATCTCCCGCTTTTTATAGCTTTTTCCGCATTCTGCTGGCTCCTTAATGCAAATTCATCTTGTTCTTCCCTGGTAATACCGTATTGTTTTGCAACATTTTCTGCCGTTACTCCCATGTGATAATTATTAAATACATCAATTAACCCATCATAAAGCATATGGTCTTCAATTTTCCCGGCACCCATTCTGTAACCATATCTTCCATTTAGCAAAAGATACGGTGCTCTCGTCATATTCTCCATACCTCCGGCTACTACAATATCGTTTTGTCCAGTCATAATCGTTTGTGCAGCTAAAGAAATACTCCTAAGACCCGAACCACATAGTATGTTAATAGTTGTTGCAGGTTTTTCTACCGGTATACCCGCATAAACAGCTGCTTGTCTTGCCGGGCCGGCTCCAATACCTCCTTGCAGTATAATGCCAAAATACACTTCGTCTACTTGTTCAGGTTCAATGTTTGCCCTTTTTACAGCTTCTCTTATTGCAACTTCGCCTAGCCTTGGAGCTGGTATATCCTTAAATGAACCCCCAAATGTTCCTATAGGTGTCCTAGCTCCACTTACAATTACCACTTCTTTCATGATTAATTCTCCCCCTTAAATGTATTTATCAATATATAAGAGCAAAAATCGTACCATATAAATAAAAAAAAGAAACCCCTTTATTTATAGAGGTTTCACCCTTAAGCAAGCATTTTCGATTGTGTCTCATATTGACACATCTGTTTCATGTTTTTTTGTTACAGTGTACTATTATGACTCAGTTAATCCTAAAAAAAATTGGTCTATTGAATATTATATTTATTTAGTTTTCTATTTGAATATTATATTTATTTAGTTTTCTATATAAAGTACTCCTGGATATTCCTAATGCCTCTGCTGTTTTCTTTTTATTCCATTCATTTTTTTCTAAAGTCTTTAGTATGTAACTGGCTTCTGCAGCGTCTATCTTCTTTAATTGTTTTTCCTTTTTGTTTGGCAGCATATAGAGATTCGATTGAATACCTCGCAGTTCTGTATTATTGATTATAGCATCAGGTAAATGTTCAAGCAGTATTTCAGGACCCTTACACATATTTACTGCCCTGAATATAACGTTTTGAAGCTGTCTTACATTCCCCGGCCAATCATAACTCATAAGTATCCTATAAACCTGTTCCCCAATTACTATATCTCCTTTATCCAATTTATTGCAGGCATAGTATAGAAAATGTTCTGCCAATACAGGTATATCATCCCTTCTTTCTCTTAAAGGCGGGATGTTTATCGTCATCATATTTAATCTATAATATAAATCTTCTCTAAAGTTCTTGTTCCGAACTTCTTCTTCTAATTTTCTATTTGTAGCAGCAATTACCCTTACATCAACCTTCATCAATTGATTGTCTCCAACCCTAGTAAAGGTTCCATCTTGAAGAACCCTCAACAGCTTTGCCTGCATATAGAAAGACATTTCCCCAATTTCATCTAAAAATATTGTGCCTCCATTTGCAAGCTCAAATTTACCTAATTTTCCGCCTTTTTTTGCGCCTGTAAATGCCCCTTCGGCATATCCAAATAGTTCGCTTTCAATAAGTTCTTTAGGAATAGTAGAACAATCCAATATAACAAAAGGTTTTGAAGCCCGTGAACTGGCATTGTGTATTGCATGTGCAAATAGTTCCTTCCCTGTACCGCTTTCACCTTGGATGAGAACTGTCATATCTGTATCTGCAACAGATTTTGCAGTTTGTATTGTTTTTTTCATTGCCTAGCTCTCATGCACTATCCTGTTAAAAGTATAAACTGCTCTAGAAACAGACAAATTATTTATAAAGCTTTTTGCCCTTTGTATTCCCTGTATTTTATCTAATACACCTATTACATTTCCCTTTTCATCTTTTATAGGTAATATAGTTTTAAACAGATGCTGTTTTTCTCCCTTTTTTGTTGTCACAAAAATCTCTTTATCAAATATAGGCTCCCCGCTTTTAAGAACTTCCATAACCTTCAATTTTGTTAGATAAAAATCTTGAAGGGGCTTTGTTGTTACTGTTTCTTCAGGTATACCTATTACATCCAGGGCTTTTTTATTGTAATACCTCACATACCCTTTTTTATCTAATAATAAGATCCCGTCAGGTAAAGAATCTGCCACCCTAAAATTAAAATATTCTATCTCTTTCATTCTGGCATATATATCTTGACACATAATATTCCTCTTTATATTCTCCTCAACAATATCTGCTATCTCATTACTACCCGTTCCATAAATTGAATCATCAACAAAAATTTTAAAATTATATTTAAATAAATTATCTCTAAATGTCTTAAATAACTTATAATTATCATTCAATCTGATCATGCCGTTATTATTACTAGATAAGACAGCATCCCCATTGCTGTCAGTTACCTCAATAATAACACCTGATATTTCCGTACTACAGATTTTTTCAAGTAGGCTATTAGTCATTATAAAATATCACCTCCATTCTAAACATATTCCTCTGATTAATCTATAATTATATATATTTACGAAAGGTTTTTTTGAGTATTCTGTATATTGTGTATATTATTTAACTGTGATTCTTTAATATCCCTTTAATATGTTTCATCTGTGTTTCATAATCAGTACATTCTTTAGCTTTTATGTATCTTAATGATACATATTGCAAAAATTGTGCCAAAAATGAAAAAAGAAGGGATTTCCCCTTCTTGATAGAATCGGTTTTTAAATATTCACTTTAATGATTTCAGTTTATAGTATTCCTTGTTCAGGAAAAACGCAGCTACCCCGCCTATCCCTATATGAGAACCGAGTACACACCCTACTGTGTTTATAATAAAGTTTTGGGTTCCAAATCGTTCTACAATTAACTCCTTGAGCCTTAAGGCAGACTCCATATCGTCTGCATGATTTATCGCAATAATCTGGTTCCGCAAATCTTCTCCCCGTTCTTCCATAATCTCAACTATCCGCTTAATGGCTTTCGTTTTACCCCTTACTTTTTCAATAGGAATCATGCGCCCTTCCTTTACATGTAATATTGGTTTTATATTAAGAATACCTCCCACAAAGGAGCTTATGCGATTCACTCTCCCTCCCCTAAAGAGGTATTCGAGGTCATCAACGGAAAATATATGTTCAGTATGTTGTGACTGAAGTGTTATCTCTTCAACAATTTCGTTTATAGGTTTCTCTTCTTGAGCCATTTTGGCAGCCGCATACACTGCTAAACCCTGTGCAAGAGCACCACCTTCAGTATCTATAACTTCAATTACACTGCCGGGATATGTACTTTTAACATGCTGTGCTGCTAGTATACCTGCTTCACATGTCCCTGACATTTTTGAAGAGAAAGCTATATACAGACATTGTCTGCCTTCTTTTACATGTTTTGTGAAGACGTCCACAAACTGTTTTGGGGTAACTTGTGAGGTTTTAGGCATAAACCCCTGCCTCATCTTTTTATAAAGCTCTTCAGGCCAGATAGTTTCCCTATCAAGATAATCATCATCGCCAAACAGTACGTGGAATGGAACAACCTCTATATCATTTTCTTTTATTATTTCCTCAGGTAAATCACAGGCACTATCCGATATTATCTTTATGCTCATTAATTGTACCTCCCAAAACTCAATTGCACTTTTATCAGATACTAATTATTTCTACATTTATTAATCTAATTCCTGCATATTAATTAAACATTGTCCATAAAACGCTTTTTTTGTAAAATTAAAGACATGCTATAGCTATTGTTAGATCCTGCGTTCTAATATGGGATAAAGCTTATCTTTCAGGTCTTTTGCCTTATTTTCAAGTCGAATTGTGCTGTTTTCTATTTGTTCCTTAACTTCATCATCTTTTATAGAGGCATTATTTATTCTCGCATTTATTATGGATACTTCTACTGCCGCATAAGCCAAAAAAACAGCCGCCGCCCCATCTGTGATTACATTTTTATTTCCTTCTTCTGACAATAAAAGCGCTATTTCGATTACTTTCAAACTTTTCTCCCCAATCTTTAAAGGAACAAAAGCTGCTCCGATTAAGGCTTCCTGAACAGCCTTTTCTCTTAAAGCAGCACTTTCTTTATTAGCTTTAGGAAGTTTATATGCGTCCAAAACCTTTTCAAAAGCTTGGGTGTCTTCGTCTATTAATTGTTTTAGCTCTTGAATAAGCTTATCAATTTCCTTAATACAACCCTTCATATTTTCTTCAACAGATTCATATCCCTTCTTACCTACAGTCATTTTTGCCGTCATGCCGCAAAGCCCGGCTGCAACAGCACTTGTTAGGGCTGCAGCACTCCCGCCGCCGGGAGTAGGAGCTGTGGAATTCAATCTATTTAAAAAATCATTTATAGTAGAATCAGCTATATTAACCATATAAATACCTCCCATGTATATATTTGATACTCTCTACATTATATCCTTTTTATTCCTCAATAATCAACGGAGTTCGTGCAACGTGAATAATTTGGAACCGCCTCAAATTGTGATTGTCTCATTAACCAGTATCTGGTATAATAAAATCTGATGGTCTTAGGATAAAAATAGACCCCTTTCGGGATCTATTTAACAAAAATATGATTTCCAATTGTGGTGCAGTAAGGACGTGTTAAAACCCATTTATTCGTGGTAAATCTCGGATTGTAGAAAGTCAAAGCCCCATTAGAAGGATCCCAGCCGAAAACAGCATCAAGTGCAGCATTCCTTGCTATATCATTCGGTGTAAGATAGATTTGTCCTTCTCTTACGCTGCAGTATTGATAATAGCCGTTTTCGATCTGAAATATTACTTCAGGGATAGTATTGGGGTATATGGGACTATTTACTCTGTTTATTACAGTTGCAGCAACTGCAACCTGTCCTATGTAAGGTTCTCCTCTTGACTCGGCATAGACAAGTTTTGCAAGGAGTTCCATATCCCTAGAAGAATACTGTCTTGAAACAGTATAGTTTCCTAAAAGTACTCTTATTGTCTGCGGTCCGGCTATCCCATCAACAATCAAGTTTTTGCTTTGTTGAAACCTTATAACAGCATCCTGGGTTTTAATCCCATATATCCCATCAATATCTCCTGCATTAAATCCGAAATTGTTAAGAAGCCGCTGCAGTTCAGACACATCAGCACCTCTGCTGCCATAGCGTAAGACCCTTGAGCCTAGGGTTGATGCATGCCCAAAACCCGTTAGAGCAAAAAACATCACAATAATTGCCACTAACGTAGAGAACAATACTTTTTTAAGCATGTTTTTTATCAACCTCCTTATTTGCTGTCATTTAACCAGCTTAAGTGATTTATAAGATTATATCACTATAAACTTATGAAACCAAACAGCTAAACCCGTGAAATTTTGCTATCTGCTTTTATGATAAAAGTTCATGTAGAAAGAATATCCTAAAAGGCTCCCATATCCTTAATATTTTATCCGGTTGGACTAACCTTCTTATATATGAAATATCTGCCTTGTTTAATTTTATAAATAAAATTATTTTTATGGAACTTTTAATTGGTTTTCCAAGTCTATAACAATTAGTAGAATTTGATTATAAAGGGGGGTAAATGCCTTTGTCGCTTTTAGTGCTAAAAGATATAAAACATACATACAAACTTGGTAATATTAATGTAAATGTACTTAAGGGCATTAATATGTCAATAGAAAAAGGGGAATTTGTATCTATAATGGGTCCATCAGGTTCAGGAAAATCTACACTTCTCAATATAATTGGCTGCCTCGACAAGCCTAGCGGTGGCTCATATGAAATTGATGGTCAGCACATAGAAAAACTCAATGACAACCAACTGGCAGACATAAGAAACCAATTTTTGGGTTTTGTATTTCAAAGTTTCCATCTGCTGCCGGAGCTTGACGCTATCTCTAATGTTGAACTCCCCCTAATCTATAGAGGCATGAGTACTAGTGAAAGACGTAAGAAAGCAAAAGAAGCACTTGAAGCCGTTGGCCTTGGTCAAAGGCTTCATCACCGCCCTACTCAGATGTCAGGCGGTGAACAACAGCGTGTGGCTATTGCTAGGGCTTTTGTAGGAGAACCATCGGTTATCCTTGCAGATGAGCCTACCGGAGCCCTTGATTCACAGTCAGGTCAAAATATCATGGCAATCTTCCAGAAACTAAATACAGACCACGGTATTACAATTGTTCAGGTAACCCATGAAGAAGAAATAGCAAAACATGGAACACGGATCTTTTATCTGAAAGACGGCGAAATTGAACGTGAGGTAGTAAATGAACAACCGTTAAGCGCATTAATTGAGGAGGTGTAGATATTGTCACAACGTCATATTATGATAATTCTCATAATAGTAATAGTTATCGGGGGAGGCATTTATGCCTTTAAGCAGCTGATACCCCCTGCAGAGACCGAAGCAATAGGACCTTTGTACTCTACTCAACCGGTAACACGAGGAGATATATCAGTAGGAGTTTACGCAACTGGCTCATTAGATCCTTCTCAAGGTGGCGGGATCAGAGTGCCTGGTACTTATGAGTCAACTAGAATAAATTACATAATAGAAGAATTCTATGTAAAAGACGGTGATGAAGTTTCTAAAGGTCAAATTGTTGCAAAATTAAGGGCGCCTGACCTTAAGCTGCAAATAGAAAGTATGGAAGAAAAGCTTGCTTCCGATAGGGAATTCTTATCCGAGCTGACCGATACCCCTATAGAACAGCTTTATCGATTAAACCCTGCCCAAGGCATAACCCTAAAAGCACCTATAGACGGCCGCGTTGTAGGGCTGGATATTAATGAAGGCGATGAACTTCGTCAAGGTCAGATAGTAGCCCGAGTAGTTGATGATTCAAAATTTAAGATTAAAGCTAAATTGATGCCTAATGAATATAAACTTATAGAAAAACATCAGCCTGAAAAAATGCTGTTAAACTTTTTGCAGTTTGACGGCTTTGTAGAGGCTAAAATAACACATATAAACCCAAACCCGATACTGGATGTGGACCATGAAAGCGAAAGTAAAATAAGAACAAATTATGTTTACTGGGTCACCCTCGAGGCGGAAAACCCGGGACTTGCGTACCCGGGGATGGCCCTTTATGTAGGTATGCCGCAAAAAGATAATAAAGAAGTCATTTGGTTTAAAAATCAAACAACTGTAGACAGTTATCTTAAAGAAGAAAGGGTAATAAGCCGGGCAGAAGGTCTGGTTACAAAAATATATGTCCATGAAATGGAAATGGTTGCAGCTGGGGACTCTATCGTTTCCCTTGCCGGTTCAGATGTCCAAAAAGAAATTCAGGAAAGACTAGACAGGATTCAGGAAGCCGAAATAGAATTAAGGCAGCATTATGCAAAATTTAACGAGCTGGAAATAAAATCACCAATGGATGGAATAGTTGCCGGGCTTTATCGTGAAATAGATGAAACAGTTGGATCAGGCGAATGGATAGGCCATATATATAATACAGAAAATATGCGTATGTGGGTTCAGGTAGATGATGTAGATGTGCTGTACGTCAAACAGGGCTCACCTGTCAAGGTAACAGTAGAAGCGGTGCCAGGGGAAGTATTTGAAGGGGAAGTAACCCATGTATCTACTATGGGTGAAGACGTAAAAGGTATCCCGCGTTTCGGTGTAAATATAGAAGTCAAAGGGGGACCTCAGTTGAGACCTGGTATGCAAGCCCAAGCCTTTATAGATGCCGGCAGTGCCGAAAATGTGCTTCTTGTCCCTGTAGAGGCAATATTTGAAGAAGACGGCAAACCTATGGTTGAAGTATTAAACCCTGATGGTACGATAAAAGTCGTTCCTTTGACCTTAGGGCTGATGAACGACAGATATGCTGAAGTTAAAAGCGGCTTAGAAGAAGGCGAACTGATAGTTACAGGAAGCACAGCTGATCTGCTTCCAAGCCAGAAAATACAATCTCCGGGTGGAGGCATACTGCCTGATAAACCTGAAGACAATGATAATAATAAACCGGAAGAAAATACTCCCCAAAAATCACAAAATTAGGGGGTTAGTCTAAATGTTTAAGAAAGAGACATTGAAATCATTAAGGGTAAGATTTCTATTTACTGCACAAATGGCAGGCTTCGGAGTTCTTGCAAACCCGCTCCGTTCTATTTTGACTATACTTGGAGTAGCCATTGGTGTGGCTTCTGTAATAAGTCTGATGGGAATAGGTGAAGGCGCACGGTTAGCTGTTGTAGAGCAATTTAAAAGCCTAGGCTCCAATGTCATAGTAATAGAAGCACACCATCAATCCGCAGAATTTAAACCTGAAGAAGCAGAAGAATTGCTGGAACGGGTAACAGGCATAGATATGGCAACACCTGTTGTCCATACAAAAACTTCAATACGCTGGCGGCGTACCAGAGGCAATGCGAATATAGTAGGGGTAAATAATGAATACCCCGAAATTAGAGACCATCAATTATTATCAGGGCGATTCTTCACAAGCCTTCATGTAAAACAGCGTTCACCAGTTGCTGTCTTGGGCTATAATGTTGGAACCAGTTTAATGGGCGGTCGAAACCCTGTCGGGCAGACCATAACACTTAACGGCCGCTCTTTCAGAGTGGTGGGAGTTTTATCGTTGAAAGGCGAAGGCAGAGCAGAAGATATAGATGATGCAGTATTAATACCTTATACTACTGCACTGCAGTTTGCTGAAAAGAAAACCGTAGAACAGATATGGGTTAAGGCTTCCTCTCCAAAGGAAGCAGACCTTGCTGTTGTGCAGATGGGACGCATATTCAAGCGTAAGTTAGGTCTTGACCAGAAGGCACCTACTCCTGCATCGGATCAGCAGGATCAGGAAGAGCACAGTATAGATGAAGTAATTGAAGTATCACCGGAACCCCCACGAAGAGAAGAACCGGCTCTCCCGGGCGGAGGGGATGACCTCATAACTATAACCAGCTTAAATCAGCTTGTAGACGAAGCAGACAAAGCAAACAGGGTCATGACCCTGCTTCTGGGCGGAATAGCAGCCGTATCATTACTTGTAGGCGGTTTAGGGATAATGAACATAATGCTTGTAGCAGTAACAGAAAGAACAGAAGAAATAGGGATAAGGAGGGCATTGGGGGCAAAGCAGAGCGATCTATTAGCTCAGTTTTTATTGGAAGCACTTTACTTAAGCGGCATAGGGGCAATAGCCGGTATAGCCGGCGGTATCTGGGGACTAGACATGTTTGCACGCAGTGGATTTGAGACAGCTGTCAGCTTCCAGGCAATTAAAATCGCAACAAGTGTAGCATTGGCATCAGGGCTCCTGTTCGGAATCTACCCGGCTATGTCTGCATCTTCAGTTATGCCTGTTGAAGCTCTTAGACGTCAATAAAAAATTGCCTGCTGTTTAAGATCTTCTTCTTTTCTGAATCCATCAAAAAGAACCGTCTTAATCCAATATAAGACGGTTCTTTTATTTTTCAACATCGTTTATTAAATCATCTTTCCACATTATTAGTGCATCTTCATTATCTTCAATATAGTATTTCTTTCGGATCCCCCTAATTTCAAAGCCAAGCTTCTCATATAAGTTTCTTGCAGCCATATTGCTTTCTTTGACCTCAAGGGTCATCCCTACAGCCCCTTTTTCTTTCGCCGTTTCAATAATATGCCTTAATAACTTTTCACCTACACCCATACGTCTATACCGCTCTTCAACCGCAATAGTAGTTATATGGGCTTCATCCATAATTATCCACATGCCAGCATAACCTACAATCTCGTCTTTTTTATCCGGTGATTTGATTTTTGCAACAAAATAACTAGCGAAACTGTTATCACGTAGTTCTGTAAGAAATGCATAATGAGACCATGGGGTAGTAAAAGAATGAGACTCTATTTCCAAAACATGCTGTAGATCCTTTAGCTCCATTTTTTGAATAGAAATATTCTCTATCAAAATATCATCTGCCTTTCTTTCTCTCCAGCTGAATTTCCGCCTGAGATTTCCTCAAATAAAAAGGCATTAAAGAAAAAGCTGATTCACCTTCTCCTCTTTTAAGCCCTTCAATCCCGAGTGCAGCGATACTCGAAGCCCTCGGCATAAAAAGCATAGGCGGCGCAATTTTTGCATTATTGCCCAACACCCTTTTAATTTCACTTCTAAATAAAGGCACGCCATCACCTAAAAATACTACCGGTTCGCCGTACTCATCAACTCTTTTCAAAACATCATCAATATGAAGAACCTTATATTCTGACAATCGTTCTATCCCGCCATTTTTACTCCTGAACAATGCAGTATAAACATTACCCCTTAAAGCATTTAGTATAGGGCATATAAGTCCGCCGAAAATGGCTGCATTATAAGCTAGCCCGTCAAGGGTATTTATACCAATTATTGGTATGTTTGAAGCAAAAGCAAAACCCTTTGCTGTTACTACGCCTATCCTCAAACCTGTAAAAGAGCCGGGTCCTTTAGCAACTGCAACTGCATCTATACATGTAGGCTGCAGCCCGCATTCTTCTAACATCGCCTTTATAACAGGTATTAGTTTTTCAGAATGATTTTTCTCACTTTCTATATAATATTCGGCAATAAGCCTTGTTTCTTCAGCTACAGCAACTGTTGCTACTATAGACGAAGTATCGATCCCTAGAACCTTTTTCATTAATTGTTCACTCCCTGTCTAATCCTCCAATTTTGATGCATTTGGATTTATATCCTTAACAAAATCGTCTACAAGCTGCTTATATCTATCCCCTAAAGGCATAAATTCAATTACCCTTGTAGTAATATTCACCCCATATTCCAGTTTAATTATAAGCCTTTCTTCAGGGAACATGCCCTGTGCTTTATCCGCCCACTCGACTACTGTAACACCGTTTCCGTAAATATATTCCTCGTATCCAAGGTCTATTAATTCCTCTGGTTCGGTAAGCCTGTACAAATCCATATGGTATAGAGGAATGCGCCCTTCATGGTACTCTTTTATAATATTAAAAGTCGGGCTGCTTACATGGTCTTTTATCTTTAAGCCATTAGCAAACCCCTGGGTGATATGTGTTTTCCCTGCGCCTAGCGGCCCCTCAAGACATATCAGATCCCCTTCTATAAACAGCTTACCCAATTTCGTCCCAATATTAAATGTTTCGTCCGGCGAATAAGTCTTAATCTCCAGCATTAATAACTTCCTCTCAGCCAAGATTTGCACACACTATATTTATTATATATTGTTCCCTTATTATATACAAGAGAAACAGAAAATGGTGTACTGTTAAACTCTAGAGAAGTCAAACATATGTGACACGACCTCTGAAAAATTATTTTATAACAGCACACCACTGATAATAAAACAGGTTATAAGAAAACGGTTCTTTGTATCCTAACGTTTTAATATGGGAGAAAGTCTTTTATAAAGCATAAAAGTAATACAAGAAACTATTAAACCTTTTAAAAGGTTGAAAGGAAAAGCGCTGAAAAGCACAAGAGTTTTAAGATCCACTATCTTTGGATTAATCGCATTCCCCATGTCTATAATCACATCTATAGGAACATTAAATATCATAGCATAAAAGGGAATCATAACCAAATAATTAGCAATACTCATGGCTATAGACATAGCAATAATCCCTAAAGCCATCCCCAGCACAGCATTTCTTATGTTTTTTTCTCTGCTGTAGACAAACCCCGCCGGGAAAACCAGTAAAGACCCTGTTACAAAATTGGCAAGCTCCCCTACCATTGCAGTATGGGAGTTAAAAATCGCTTTGAGCAGATTTTTAACGAGTTGGATGCCTACCCCTGCCCATGGACCCAATGCAAACGCACCCAGCATCGCCGGCACATCAGAGAAATCCAGTTTCAAAAAAGAAACAAACATCGGCAGCGGGAATTCAAAGTTCATAATGATAAATGATACAGCACCCATAATTGCAACTTTTGTCATGGTTTTCAGCCTTGAAGCTTCATCATACCTCAACTCCAACCTTTTTCCGGCAGTCTTTTCCATACTTTCTTTGCTCATCTTTATACCTCCTGTTTAAGATTTATCCCTTCAAATAAAAAAACTGAAGGGAAACCTTCAGGTACGCATAAATAAAAACATGCCTTCTCCCATCCAGACTCTACTGTCGGCTTTGGATTCTCACCAAATCAACCCTTTTACGGGCTTGCGGGCTTGCCCCTTGTTTGAAGAACAAAGGGATTAACCGCCGGTCGGGAATTTCACCCAATCCTGAAGGTATATATATTATACATATATAAGGATCAAAAGTAAAGGTTATCTCTATACATAACTTATAATCTACGGTTCGACTACTTCGCTCATACAACACACCGTCAATCCCTTGGATTCCATAGCCCTTTATCAGTATGTTTATGCCTACAGAGGAATCATTTGCTATGTACCAGGCAACTACTACATTCCCGATATTTTGCTCTTTTAAGGCTTTGAAAATATTTTCCAGATAAACCCTTCCTGCATAGATCCTAGCCTTATAGCAGGCTTTGCGATTGTATTTTGATATATTGTTAAATAAACAACACATTCCATCTAATTTGTTTTATAATATCTCAATATAGTAGTCTTGTATGATTACCCTTCCATCTCTTTCTATGAAATTTATCACTGACGTAATTATGCTGTTTGCATGGGACGTTTCTGTTGAAACACAGGCAATTCCCAGACGAGCGTTTTTCCATGTGTCTTGAAACCCTACTTCCCCTATAGAAACATTATATTTCCCTTTGATAGTTTCTATAAGACTCTTTACTATACGTCTTTTATCTTTTAATGAATTTGGTTCATAAAAAATCAGATCTATAGTAGCAGTTCCTACTATCAATTGCTAAGCCCCCTTCATTGAGAGGGAAATTCTTGCTCTGTCAATGTCGATATTTATAACCCTGACCTTGACCTGTTCTCCTACAGATACTACATCCATAGGACGTCTTACATATTTATCTGACAGCTCTGAAATGTGAACCAGCCCGTCTTGCCCTACACCGATATCTACAAATGCACCAAAATCAACTACATTTCTTACTGTTCCTGTGAGTATCATCTCAGGTTTTAGGTCTTCAATCTTTAATACGTCTGTTTTGAAAATCGGTTTTGGCATATCTTCTCTCGGGTCTCTGCCCGGTTTCATAAAAGCCTCGATAATATCCTTTATTGTAGGTATGCCGCCTTCAAGCTTTTCAGCAATATCTTGTATATCCAGTGCTTTAAGCCCTTCTTTGATATTAACCCATCCCTTAGATTTTAAATCTTCCAATTCTAAACCTGCTTCTTTTAGTATGCCTTCAGCTAATGTATATGATTCAGGGTGAACGGATGTATTGTCAAGAGGATTATCAGCTTCCGATATACGCAAAAATCCTGCACATTGTGTAAATGTCTGTTCACCGAGCCGAGGCACCTTCTTTAGTTCCTCTCTGTTCTTAAATGCTCCGTTTTCGTCCCTATAGGCAACTATATTTTTTGCAACGCTTGCAGTTATACCTGAAATATACTTTAATAAAGAAAAGGATGCGGTATTTAGGTCTACACCTACAGTATTTACACAAGATTCTACCACAACGGCAAGGGATTCTGCCAGTTTCTTTTGATTTACATCGTGCTGGTACTGCCCTACAC
>FZPS01000016.1_pt266 | contig 15696 bp, 18 predicted proteins | sample 1817821 | NCBI WGS metagenome assembly FZPS01 (sample SAMEA104158645, study PRJEB21678) | metagenome | place: Germany | collected 2015-04-21 | reverse complement strand
CATCCAGGTGAGGATGCCGCCGAGCACGGCGGCGCAGAGGGCGGGCAGCCAGAAGCGGCGGATGTCGCGGAGCAGATGCCAGTTGGCGGACATGAGCGCGAGGGCGGGGAAGGGCAGGATGAGGAGCAGAAAAATGGCTTGATAGAGTTCGCTGGCGGCTTGCAGCCACCAGGCGAGGGCCATGCCGCAGGCGTAGCGGATGGAGGGGCGTTGGAAATAGCGGGTCAGGAAAAAGAAAAACAGGGGAAGGCCGAAGCACAACTGCATATTGAATTCGACCATATAGCTGACCCGGTAGGGCAGGATGGTGAAGAGCAATGCGCCGAGGAGAGCGGCGCGGCGTGTGGCGCCGAGGGCCAGCAACCACATCCAAAGACAAACGCCCGCCAATGCCCAGAAGAAAAGCATGACGAGGTGATAGACGGTGATTGGATTGAAGCCGATGGCCAGCAGGGGGGCGGCAACGAGCGCCTGGGGCCAGTGGAGCGCCTCAAAGAAGAGCGCGCCAGAATAGGGGTAATACATGTTGGTGTTGCCGTCGGGCGGCATCCAGTGGCCGGAGAGGATGGAGCGCGCGACCAGCTCCAGTTTCCAGGCGTGAAAGGGCGGGTCCCAGTGCTGGATAAATGCTGTCGAGATGTGTTGCTGCCACGGCCAGGTGATGGCGACGATGGCGAGCATCAGGAGCAGGAGGACGAGCGGTGCGTGTCGCCAGGGAATCGCAGGGAAGGGCGGGGGCGTCGTTGGAGCGGCGGATGGTGGGGTGCAGCTCATATTTTTTCGGTTGTCAGGAGCTCTTCATTTAGTTTTAATGCGAAAAGTCAACTTACCCCTAATTACTAAATTAAAATTCGAGATGGTGTCAAGTGTAAAAGCCAAGCGGACCGGGCGGCCGGCGAAGTTTGCGGAGCCGAGCCGGCCCGTGACGGTGACTCTGCCAGAGCGCATTCTGGATTTGCTGGCTGCGGTGGATTCGGATCGGGCACAGGCGATTGTGAAGGCGGTGGAGGCCATTTCCGAGCCGCATCAGGAATCGCCGCGACTGGTGGAGAAGGTCCGCATTTCCAAAGACCGGGCGATTTTGCTGGTGGGGAATAGCGAGTATTTGCGCCGTTTGCCCTGGTTGCGGCTGATTGCGGTGGGGCCGGGGCGGCATTTGATTTCCATTCATTCGGGCACGTCGGTGGAGACGATTGAGTTGGGCTTGCAGGATTTGCTGGAGAGCATTCCGGCGCGCGCGCGGGTGGACCGGGAGATTCTGGAGGCTTTGTTGGAGATTGTACGTGCTTCCCGGCGAACGCGTTCCGCCAAAAAAGAGGAAATACTTTTTGTGGGTCATGGCCAATGAACGGCCGGCCCATGAGGAAACTGTAGGAATCCAAACAACTAACAAGAAGGAAACACATGCGCACATGGATGAAATTGGTTATCGGCATCTTGATTACTGTCCCTTTGCTGGCGGGCTGCGACAGCAGTTCGGGGGGTGACGAGTCGAAGGATGACGACGCAAAAGCGAAAGAATTTTTTATTGGCGAATGGCATGTCACTGACGCAGAAGGCGGCTTTTACGTTACGTTTGCCGAGGATGGCAATCTGATTATGGCTGATTATCGCGGCGGGCCGGCCCATCTGAAGGGGACGTGGGCCGTGGATGGCGAGACGGCCGTTGGGCCGCTGAAGAATCCGGGGGTTGGCACGGCGGAATTCGTCGCGACTCCGACGGGCGACGACACGATGTTGTTTGAGTTTATCGAGCACTGGGGCCCGGGCAAGCATATCCCGCTGAATGGCGTCAGGCTGTAGGCTGACGGGGGGGGGGCTTACAGCAGGTCGGGCTCGTTGGGGTTTTTGCAGAAGAGGACGCCCTGATAGGCCAGGAGGCCCTTGAACATCCGGGTCAGGCCCCGGCATATCCATAGGGGCAGACGCCAGCGCCGGCGGCGCAGGAAGGGAAAGACGAGGGTGAGCGGGACGGAGGTGACGTCGGTCGCTTCGATTTGCCAGCCCGTGCGGGCGAGGAGTCGGCGCATGGTTTCCAGCGTGTAGAAGTGGAGGGCCTGTTCTTCGAGAATGCCGCGGTGGTGAAGGGGGAAGCGACCGAACAGGACCTGCCAGCGTGTTTGCAGGTTGACGACGTTGGGCAAGGTGACGACGAGCAGGCCGCCTTTGACCAGATATTTTTTCAAGCGCGACAGGAAGTCGGCGGGGTCCACCAGAAATTGCAGGATGTCGGCGGCGAGAATGATGTCGTATTGTTCGCCGAGGCGGAGGTCGTCAATTTGGTTGAGGTCGTGCTGGAACACGCGGCGGAAGAGGGGGCCGGATTCCTGGATGGCGTGGGGGTCATGGTCAATGCCGTCAAGGATGGCGCCGTGGGTGTGAATGGCGGCGGCAATGCCGGCGCAGCCGAAGCCGAGGTCGAGGACTTTGGCTTGGTCGAGGGGCCTTTGTTGCAGGTGGCGATAAATGATGGAGTGGGATGAGTAGGGGTCATCCAGTTTGCGGGCATCTTTCAGGGTTTTTGGGGCGATGTCGTAGCGATTGAGGCGGACGAGTCCCCAGCGATGGAGGCGAAAGAGGAGGGCGCTGAAGATGCAGTTCAGGCCGTAGGCGATGCCGTTGACGTGGCAAACTTCATCGCCGTAATGGGTTGGAATTGGAAACTCATGAATTTTTGCGTTGGCCTGTTTGGCCTGGAAGAGGATATGGGTGTCAAAGTGCCATTCGTTGCTGTTTTCCCAGAGGGGGATGCGGCGGAGAAACCGGGTGTGGTATCCGCGGTAGCCGGAATGGAATTCGGACATGGAGAGGCCGCTTAGCAAATTTTCCACCCATGTCAGGAAAATATTGGCAACGAATTTGTACTTGGGCATTCCGCCTTTGAGGGCGTCGCGGCGGTTTATCATGCGCGAGCCGATGACGACGTCCGCGTCATCTTCAATCAGGGGGCGGAACATATCCGGGAGCAATTCGGGGGCATATTGGCCGTCGCCGTGGAGCATGACCACGGCGTCGAGGCCGCGGTCGAGGGCGTATTGGTAGCCGAATTTCTGGTTGCCGCCGTAGCGGCGGTTGGTGCGGTTGCGAAAGACCAGCAGCTTGCGGTAGGGGTCGGGATAGGAGAGGGCTTGGCGGGTGGTTTCATCCAGACTGCAGTCGTCCACGACATAGACGACTTCGACTTCGCGCCAGACGTCGTCGGGGATGCGGTTGAGGGTATCCGTGATGAGGCGTTCGGCGTTGTAGGAAATGACAAAGACGCCGAGGCGTTTTCCGTTGGCGCGAAACGGCTCGCGGCGGGGGGCGGGGGCGGCTGGGTCGGAGGGAGAAGGAGTGACGGGTGAAGTCGGTTCCATGTGTGTGGCCAGCGGCTTTATTCGGCGGCTGCCTCCGGCGGGGGGGCGGGGGAGAAGAGGGGGTTGAGGTCCGGGCGGAGGCTGGGTTTTTCCACGGGTGGGGCGGACGCGTTGGGGGCTGCGGGGCGGGGGCCGGCCAGCATTTGGATGTCTGCCAGTTGCCAGGTTTCGCCCTCCAGGGTGAAGGCCATAAGAACCGGGCGCGGGTCGCCTTCGCCTTGCACATAGACGGCTACCCACAAGAGGCCGGCGTTATTGGCGAGACCCTGCCCAACTTGCCACGAAGAAACGGTGCCAATCTGGGCGAGAAAATCTTGTGAGCGTTGCAGAAATTGCAAGAGGGAGATGCGGGAGCGGAACTTGGGGCTGAAAAGCTTGTAGGCCTCATCCAGCGTTCCCTCCTGCCAGTGCGTCCAGAATTTTCCGGCCAAGTCCACCACGGGGGCGGGCGGCGTGACGCGGGTGCCGGCTTGCGTGGCGGCCTGACGCGCGAGGATGGCCTCGACCAAGTCCGGGGCAATCATCCAGCGTTCGCCCAGTTTTTTTATGCCGAGCAAAAGCGGTTTTTCCTGACCGTCGGCGGAACGTATTTGCACGCGGACGACATGGCCGGTCAAGGGTTCCGGGGCCAGGGCGTAGCCGGCCACGGTCCAGGTCATGCCTTCGTAGTTGTCCTCCTGCATGATATCGGTGAGGATTCGTTTCAGGCGCGCGGGGGCCAGTTCGTGTGTTTGGATTTGCGCGGACATGTCCGCGAGGTCTTTGGAGCTCAATTCGGGGTTTCTGGTTTTCAGGTCGGCGAGGCGGCGATCCAGCAGATATTGGCGCATGCCGCGCACATCGTTAAGGGTCAGGGCCTTTTCGTAATCACCAGCCGCGAGCAAGGTGAGGTAGTCGGCGACCATTTGGGCCGCGGCGGGGTCGGGCGGCAGCGGGCCGAACTGAGGCGGGGGGAGTTGCCCATGAGAAATCATGGCCAATAACAGACTCAAGGCGAAAACGGGGAACCAGCCCGATTTTGAACTCATTTTTGCCGCTCCATGTTAGACGTTGGCCGCCGCGAGATTCATTCGCGGTGGCATACATGTTTGAAGGTAACAATTATTGAGCAGCGGCGGGGGCAAGTCAAATTTTCTTTGGCGAGCGGGAAGATTTTGGGCGATGAGGGAAGAACTGGGGTTGACAGGGAGGGGGTGGTTAGCGTACGTTGCCCGCCTGTTTGTTGCACAGGGGCGGTGGCACGCCGCCCGGGAAATGAGGATTCAAATGGAAGCGTATGCTGTAATCGAAACCGGTGGCAAGCAGTACCGGGTTCAAAAAGATGATGTTATTGATGTGGAGCTTTTGGAAGGCGCCGAAGTCGGCCAGCCGATTGAGCTGGGCCGCGTGTTGGCGCTTCAGGATGGCTCTGGACTGAAAATTGGCGCGCCGGTTGTGGAGGGCGCGAAGGTCATGGCCGAAGTGGTGGAGGCATTCCGCGCGCCCAAGGTCGTGGCGTTTAAGAAAAAGCGGCGGAAGGGCTATCACCGCAAGGTGGGCCACCGGCAGGAATTGCTGCGGGTAAAGATTGCATCCATTGCGTAGAGAAGGAGGCGGAAATGGCACATAAAAAGGGACAAGGCAGCAGCCGCAACGGGCGTGACAGCCACGGACAGCGGCGGGGCATCAAGCGTTTTGGCGGCGAGACGGTAACGGCTGGCAGCATTCTTGTGCGGCAGTGCGGCACCAAGAAGACGGCGGGGTTGAACGTCGGCATGGGCCGCGACTACACGCTGTTTGCGCTGGTGGATGGCGTGGTGTCGTTCGATCGCGACGGCAAGCGCGTCAACGTGCAGAAACTCGTTCAGGCCTAATCGTCGGGACGCAAACCCCGTTCAACGGTCAAGGGCGGACCCGCAGGGCCCGCCTTTTTTATATCCATGAAACAACTAACGTTTGCAGACCAGGTTCGCGTGCAGGTATTCGCCGGCAACGGCGGCGACGGGGCGGCGACGTTTCGGCGCGAAAAATATGTGCCGCGCGGCGGGCCGGATGGCGGGGATGGCGGGAACGGGGGCAGCGTCTGGTTGCGGGCGTCGAAGGATACGGCCTCGCTGCTGGATTTGCACTTCGCGCCGCTGGTGCGTGCGGCGCATGGTGAGCGCGGGCGCGGCAAGCAGCAATACGGGCGCGGCGGAGAGGACAAGATTGTTCCGGTGCCGCTGGGCACCGAGGTGCGCGATGCCGAAACGGGGGAGTGGCTGGGCGAGGTGATTGCCGACGGCGACCTGTTGAAGCTGGCGCAGGGCGGCCAAGGTGGAAAAGGCAATATGCGCTTTGTCTCCAGCACGCACCAGGCGCCAACCGAGTTCACCGAGGGGGAACCGGGAGAAATCAAGACGCTGCGCCTGACGATGAAAACGGTGGCGGAGGTCGGTTTGGTGGGCTATCCCAACGCGGGGAAATCAACGTTGCTGAGTCAGTTGAGCGCGGCGCGTCCCAAGGTCGCGGCGTATCCATTTACCACGCGGTATCCGCAGGTCGGCACGTTGATTTTTGATGAGATGCACACCATTCGCGTTGCCGATGTGCCGGGCTTGATTCAGGACGCGCATCTTGGCGTGGGGCTGGGGCATGATTTTTTGCGCCATATTGAGCGAACGAAATACCTGCTCTTTGTCCTTGATATGGGCGGGACGGATGGGCGGGACCCAACCGCGGACTTCCGTTCCTTGCGCAAGGAATTGAAGCTGTATAACCCGGACTTGGCGAAGCGTCCGTATCGGGTTGTCGCGAATAAAATGGATGAGCCGAGCGCCCAGAAAAATCTGGCGGCCTTTAAGCGGCGGACCAAAGAAAAGCCGCTGGAAATGTGCGCGGAGTTGGGCGAGGGGGTGCCGGAGCTGAAGGCGGAGCTGTTCGCTCATTTTTTCCCGGGCGAAAAATTGCTGGTCTATTGAGTTTTGACTCTCGCGCATATTTTGCGAAAAAAATAGCAGCATCATTTGCATCATTTGCTTTCGGCTTGCTTTCCGGGAATGATTGCCGCAGGGTGTCGCGCTTATGCAAACCCCTTCGTCCCCTGATTCCTACAACGAATTTGGATATCGTCGCGCTCGCCGTTTCGACGACAAGGACGGGCTGTGTCCACCGCATGGCAGAGGCCGTGGAGATGGGCGTCGTCCGCGCCCGGATTCGGCGGGGCGCGGTAGCACGGATGAAAGCAGTCGGGGCGAGCGTCGCCCGCATGGGTATCGCCGGGATGAAGGCGAAGGTTCGCGCAAGAAGCCGTATGGCGGCGGGCGATTCAAAAAGTCGTATGGCCCGCGCCGTGATGGAAGAGATGGCGAAGAGCGCCACCGGCAAGGCAAAGGCTTTCGGAAATATCGCGGCCCGCGCGACGAAGAACATGCTGAAGGTTCGCGCAAGCCTTTCCGAAAATTTTCTGGTGGTCCTCGCAAACCGCATGGAGACGGTCCGCGCAAATCTTTTGTGCCGCGCAAGCCTTATGGACAGGGTCCGCGCAAGCCGGAGAACGCACGGGGCGCAGAAGAGAATAGCTCCGAATGATGCGTGGATGAAGCGCGCGCACCGGGGCGTCCGGTGAAAACCGATTGACCCAGCGGGGTATGAAATCTAAAGTGTTTAAGTTTTTGTAACGAATTCAACGATGGAGAAGATGACAATGGCGAAAAAGAAAGATGTGCAACCTGTGGAAGGCGTTTCGGCGAAGAGCGCCCTGTTGTTTGAAATGGATAACGTGGCGTTGGGCGCCCGTCGGATTCGTTATGAAGTTCTCGCCGGCATTCTCAAGGAGCAAAATATTGAGCTGACGCCCATTTTGTTTTCCCGCTATTGTCTGCATCCGTCGCCGGCCGCCTATATGACGGAATTGCTGGCGCGCATGAAATATACCGCTGCCAAGCCGGAACAAGTTGTGGAGCGGCTCATCAATGAGACCACGTCCCGCCTGATGCAGAAAAACATGACCATCAGCGATGGCTTGGTCAAGTGGATGGAAGCCGCGCGTGCGCGCGGCGCGGCCGTGGGCTGTGTGACGATGTTGCCGCAGGAGTCCGCGGACAGCATCGCGGAACATTTGGGCTTTGACCGCTGGGACGTGCAGGTTTATTCCGGCTTGCCCGGAGCGGATAAGGCATTTCCTCGCGCGGAACACTGGTTGCGAATGGCCAAAGTCATCGGTCGTGCGCCGAAGCGCTGCCTGACCCTTGTCAGCAGCATGGCCGCGGCGAAAACCGCATTGGCGGCGATGATGAACGTGGTGGCCGTGCCCGACGAATTCACGGATTATCAGGATTTTTGCGGGTGCAATCTCATTTGCGCGGACCTGAAAGAAGTGAAACCGAATGAATTCTTCGAAGAAATCAGCTTCTAAAGCTCCTCGCCGGCGCGCCGCTGGCGCGTCCAAGCCGCGCCCCCAAAAACATTTGCATGTATCCGCCGCCGAAGCGGCCGCCGTGCCGGCATTGACGGCGGAGATGCGCCGAGGCGCTGAACAAACCGCGCGCCTGTTGCAAATCATGGCCCGTTTGCGGCGGCCCAAGGATGGCTGTCCTTGGGATTTGGAGCAGACGCTGGACAGCGTTAAGCCGCACCTGATTGAAGAGGCTTATGAGGCTCTGGACGCACTGGAAAGCGGCAATCGCAGCGACTTGGCCGAAGAATTGGGCGATTTATTGTTGCAAATTGTGTTTCAGTCGCACATGGCGTCGCAGGAGGGGGCTTTCAGCTTCGCGGATGTGGCGCAGGGCATTTGCGACAAGCTGGTGCGGCGGCATCCGCATATTTTCGGCGAAGTCAAAGTGGCCGATTCCAAGGAAGTGTTGCGCAATTGGGATGCCATCAAGTGCAAAGAAAAGCAAACGCGCGTTTCGGCGCTGGATGGCATTCCAGAGCATGTGCCGCCGCTGCATCGCGCCTATCAGTTGCAAAAGCGGGCGGCACGCGTGGGTTTTGATTGGAGTGACATCAAAGACGTTTTTGCCAAACTGGATGAAGAAGTCGGCGAGCTGAAAGAAGCCGTGGCCAAAGGCTCCCGGCAGCAGGTTATTGAAGAAATCGGCGATTTGATTTTTTCCGTGGTGAATGTGGCGCGCTTTATGAAAGTGGATCCGGCTTATGCGCTGGACAGCACCAATAAAAAGTTCACGCGCCGGTTTCGCGCGGTGGAAGATGAAATCACCGGGCAGGGGCGGCGCATGAAGGATTGCACCCTCCAGGAAATGGATGCCATCTGGGATCGTCTGCGCGCGGCGGATAAAAAACGCAAGAAATCAGCCCGGCGCTGATGGCTCATTCTGATAAAGCCCATCCCGCGCAGGCATTTTTCACAGCGTGAAAGATGTGAAATATGGTGTCGTGCAACATGGCATCCTATTTTATCCTATTTTATGTTGACCGATTGCTAGTTTATGCCTATAAAAGTCGCGTTATGAAAAATAAGGGTTCACTTTGGCATGATATCTGCTCTCTCTCTCTCTCTCTCTCTCTCTCTCTCTCTCTTTATCCTAGCTCATAGCACCGCCGCCCAGACGGCGGTTCCGCTTGCCACCACAACCGCTCCCGTCCATCGGGAGGTCTCCGGCCGTGTCGCTTTTTCCCCGGGGGGTGGCGGAATTCCCCTGATTCTTGCGGAGCTTGAACAAGCGCGTTCCCGTGTGGATGTCGCTATGTTCTACATCAGTAGCGAAGCCCTTGTGCAGGCTCTTTGTTCACTTTCCGCAGACCGTGGTATTTCGGTGCGTGTTCTGACCAGTTCGGACATGGAAACAACCGCGAATCGCCCCGTATTGGCACGCCTCGAAGAACATGGTGTGGCCGTATATGTGGTCACTCCCCCAGGGTCCGGCCGCCTACATCACAAATGCGCCGTGGTGGATGGGCAAGTCGTTCTTACCGGCGCGGCCAATTGGTCCGAGGCTGCTGAACAGAGCAATCACGAAGACGTCCTTGCGTTGTATTCTGCGGAATTGGCGGGCGAATATCTGGCACATTTCGATGATATCCAAGTTAACGGCAATCGTTTTGAAGGCCCGCCACCCAGCAAGGTCGCCCACCGGCCCAACAGCCGTATTCCCTTGCCACCGCGCAATTTGCCGGGGATGGCTGCAACGGCCGATTGGGCGCGCGTCTATTTTACTCCCGCGCGGCAGGCGATTCTCGATGATTTGCTCCCCCTGCTGAAAAATGCCCACACCGTGGATGCTGGCATGTATCTGATTACTGACCGGGAACTTATGGACACTCTGGCGCAGATCGCCTCAAATGCCACCGTGCGGCTGGTTGTGGATTCCATCGCCGTGAGCGGTCGCGGTCTGGGGGATTTGCAGACCCTGTGGGATGCGGGGGTTCAGGTTGTCAGTTTTCACAAAGACCGTGCATCCATGCACCTGAAGGCCGTGGTTATTGACAACCGGCATGTTTGGACCGGCTCCGCCAACTGGACCACCACTGCCCTTGATGGAAACTACGAAGACGTGCTCTGGCTTGACTCGCCCGCCTTGGCCCGACTGTATTCTCAGAAGTTGGACGATACCATTGCCGAAAGCCAGTCCTTTGAAACCAAGGCTCTCGATCTCACCGCTCCCGATGACTCCCGCGCCGATTCTGAATTCTGTGTTGAACTTCCTGCCACCGGCCCCCGCACCAACTTCACCGATCTTGGACGGGTGCCGTTCCCCGCGTTTGAGGGAACAGGAAAGGTTGTCTATCTCCCTGATGAGGAAATGCAGCCCGCTCTTCGCCGTTTGATTCAGACCGCCCGCCAATCCATTTTCATCGGCATGTATGTATTCTCCGAACAAAAAAGCGCCGCTCCTTTCACCGAAGAGGTGATCCGCGACCTTGAAGCTGCCGCTCGCCGCGGGGTTTATATTTATATGGTTCTCTATACGCCCCCCAGCACCGCCGATCGCCTGGATGAACACCACTCCAATTGGGCAGAACAACTTCGCCGGGCCGGGATAGACGTTCGCCTTGCCCTGCCAACCGTTCCCCTCCACATGAAAACCATTGTGGTGGACCTCTCCAAGGTTATCGTCGGATCTCACAACTGGTCCGAAGGCGCTCTGTCTGGGAAGCCTGTCTATGAATCCAGCGCCTTGATTATTCTGGATGGCCAGGAGCCTAAACTTGCCGACTTTATCCTCAGTCGCCCAACCATCAGTGACATGCGCAGTCGTGACCTCTGGCGGCAGGAAATCACCACCTTGCGACATCTCGTCCAATCTGGCGGCACCGCCCGAGAGACTCTCCTCGAACAACTGGAGAACGCGGAATGAAGATAAACCGCCGAAAGAGTTCTTGTGCCAAGGTGTTGGAAGCGACCCCGTGCCGATTGATTTGGGCAGCAACCTTGCTGACGGGATTTTGCCTTGTTCCTGCCGCCTTTGCCCAACTGGATACCTTTTATCTGCGCGATGGCTCCTCCTTCACGGGCAATATCGTTGCTGAAACCGCCGATGCCTATCGAACTTTGGTTCAGACGCCAACCGCACCCATGATGACCAATGTGCCCGTCCGAGCCGTTCGTTATGTGGTTTACGGCTCTCCACAAAAAGCGCGCGCCAATTTGGATCTGGAGCGGGTTGCTCGCGCCCTCCATGCCAACGATAACGCCAGCATTATGTTTTTGCCCACCGAAGCCTTCGGCAAAGCCGTTCAGGATGCCGTCCAGTCCGCTCGCTCTCGCATCTGGATTTTGGCCTATTATATTAGCGGCGGCAGCCATGAAACCATCCAAGCCATCTATGACACCGTTCGCCAAAAGGCTCGGGCCGGACTGGATGCGCTTGTGATTTCCGAATTCGGCAAGGGTACGCCCATGCCCATTCGCAATGCCACCCTGAATTATGCCAACACGCTTGACGAGGACGGCGTCACGGTCCGCTTTATTCAGGAGTACCGCACCCTACACAAGAAAGTTATTCTGGTTGACCACGACAAAACCTTCCTTGGTAGTGCCAACCTCACCGGCATGGGTGTTAGTTATAGTGATGAATTCAATGTCTTGATTCAGTCCGAACCCTTCGCTCGAAGCGTCGAGGCTGACATCAGAGGCATTCAACAGAAATCCAAACCGATCAATGAACTGGGCTATTGAGGAGGAGTGAAAATGAACTCGCATTATCCACTTATCATGCTTATCCTGACGCTAATAGTTTGCACACCAGAGTCAGGCTGGGCCGGCGCGAATACGAATGCCCCGTATTGCGAGCATGATCCTGATTGTTGGGAGCCGATAGAGGACCCATCAATGATACGCAGTGGTGTTTGTTGCAGGCCAACATGTTTTCGCTGTGTTGGCGATTATGATTATTGTGGTCCAACTGGCGGTACGTGTGAGTGGACTGGATCTTGGGTGTGCGTAAATGCAGGCGATTGTAATAACTATTACTCCCCGTCGAGCACGAGGCATTGCGTGCAATCAGATGAGCCTTACAGATGTGTAGATTTAAGTGGGGATGTTCTCACTTTGTATTGTCGAAGTACGTGTAGAGTGGTTCCTTTCGTGTCCTGTACGTGTGTGGGCGAGAAGTCGGATAGAGGTGTTTTCACTTATTTAACAGATTGTCGGGAGGAGGCAAAATGAAGGGCCAACCAAGTAGTATTTGGGTGACCATATTCGTTGCGCTGGCCACACTGCCTGTTAAGGGCGGCACCCAATCTTTTTCCAATAAAGATCATGACACATTGCAACTTCGGCAAGAACTCGCAACATCATTCGGGCAACGCAACAGGGCGCTCAAAAGCGGGTACCTCTCAATTCATATTTATGAGTGGAACGTACAGCATGACTCTCAACAGGGGAAACAGGCAACGAACAATACGTATGGAATCTTTTCAAGAATAACTAACCATGTCGGCAGTATCCCTATGTTTTTACAGGGGCAATGTGAGGGGGAGCAATATCACGATAGATTTCTTGCCTTACTGGATGCGTCCAATATTCAGTGTGCTGGTATGCAATCCATCCGCTACTGGTATGAATACATGCCAACGAGTGTGATTCAGCGGTTATCTCGAAGTAGCGGTTCAAATGAGTTGTCTTCAATATATCCGTTGACTGATGAGTGGCTATATATCGGCAATTGCTTGATTAGATATTATCCGAATCTGAATCGGGTACATGTGTCGAGGCCTGAGAGTCAATATCATTTGCCATATTTTCAGATATACGATGTTGATCCCGTATTTATTGATTTTTCTCCAATTGTCGAAAATTGGCCAATGGGGCGCTATGCGAATCTTATCAGGACCGAGAAGGATGGTTTAATCCTTGAAACAGCTGACACGGCAAAAGCAACAACACATTTTTTCAAATTAGACAACCACTATTATGCGTGTGAGACAAGAGGGGCATCGCAAGATAACGCATTTGTATTTTATCATGCCCAGCGGCTGTACGGACAGCCTGACTCTGGTGATCATACGGTGCGGCTGCCCAGATTTAGCGTCAAAGTTGACGCGGGGAGAGATTTTATTAACATCAAGTTGTATCGGATCACGTGCCATAAAATCGCGGACTTGGATGCTTCTGAAATAACAATCCAAGTGAAGCCAGAGCCAATTATCACATATACCTCTGATGAAGTTGAGCAGGCAGTAGGGGACATCAATTATTACTTGGTATTGCCCCAAGGGGCGGAAGATGCCACCACGGAATACGCTCCATCTGCCCGAGGCGGTAGTGCCGTCTTTTCAGGGCAACTTGAGGGTGGAGAGGAATGAAGCCCCTCCGCAATGCCAGCCACAACTATGCCAATACTCTGCAGGATGACGGTGTGACCGTTCGTTTCGTTCAGGAATATCGCACCCTACACAAGAAAGTTATTCTGGTTGACCACGACAAAACCCTCCTTGGTAGCGCCAACCTCACCGGCATGGGTGTTAGTTATAGTGATGAATTCAATGTCTTGATTCAGTCCGAACCCTTCGCTCGAAGCGTCGGGGCTGACATCAGAGGCATTCAACAACGCGCTAAGCCGATTGACAAATTGGATTAATCATAAGGAGAACGAATGAACTGGCTTATTAATCTCAACCCCGTAATATTGCTGATTGTGATAAGCATTACATATCCAACATTTGCTGGGCTCAATCCCGACAACCCATATTGTACGCATGAGGCTCCATGCTGGAAGCCTGTAGACGATGCTACATTCGGCGAGGAGTGTTGCATCCCGTATGATCATGTCGTGAATGATTGTGTTAGAAAATATCTGAAAGAATGGCATGGCGATCAGTGCTTCTCGCAATGGTTAGTAGTTTGGGAAGAAACGGGTCCACAGTTTAAAGCACCTGATGGTACTACTACTTGGAGTTTTAACTTCCCGCTATGGTGGAGAAAGCCTGTAGTAGTTCGAGAAAGGGCTTGGACTAAAAAGTGGATATGCATAAAGGAATATGCCGTGTGTGAAGGGGGAATGCTCCTAACAAAAACGGATAATGGCTTTATATCAAAGGTAGAGGCATATCGGTATGGTATGGAAAATAAGCAGGGGGAATGGACGCCATTCACAAAACTGCGTTTTAATACGCCGTGGGGTCCAATCGGGAACGATTATCCGCCACGGCCTTCCATCCCCAATCCCCGGCCCTGTAACTTTATTGATGATAAGTGTGAATGCCCATGATAACAGTACTACAAGCAAACAACAGGAGCCAATCGATGAAATGCATAATGCGTACAATATACTTTTTTGTAGCGATCTCTTTCGCTCTGGCGACAAGCCAGGCTGAAGATATACAAAAAGAATTTGCCTTTCCCAAAATTGATGATGTCATGCAAAAATTATCGCAGTTGCAAAAAGTTGAGCAATTGGCTCCATCTGCAATTAGTTCTGTTGGGGAAAAGGACGTGAACCTCTTGTTGAGGCGAATATGCAAGGGGGGCTCTGATGCATCGCAAAGCGTCATCGCATTAGGGAAAATAGGCACCCCCGAAGCGGTAGATGCCTTGGTCGAGGTCATTCAACAAGGAAAAGACCAAGCCTTGCGATATGTTGCTCTGGATGCATTGAACAGTTCGGATGCCACATCGGCTGTACCTCGAATGGTTTCATTGCTAGATTCACTTGACCTGCATGTAACAGAGAAAGCTGTCATTCTCGGATACTTGTCAAAACACCCGAGCGTGGATGTGGAATCGGCAATCATCAAGAGCGCAACGGATCCTGAACTAGAGCGTTTTGCGCTCTCTGCGCTTGCTGAAATTGGGTCAGAAGTGTCTTTGGCGTTCATTCGCAGCTATCTTGAAAACGGAACAGGTGAGTATATGCCAGTTGCAAAATACTCATTACGCCGAATTGAGGCGCGAATGGGAGGGGTAGCTCCTGATTCAGCTTTCGACCATTACGGGCCTATCCTTTCAGGGACATTTGCACATGAAGAAGATTTTTTGTCGCATACGAATTCTGCCTTTGTTCTTGAGCCTTGCGCCGATATGCAATCAGACCGTATCAAGTCAAGGGAGGAAGAACGAATAGCATATAGGGACATGCTACGCAGAGCGCACGAAATAGAATCTATCATGGGGGCGATTCAAGAACGGGTCTTCCAAAAAGATAACGTTAAGGCTGCCATGAGAAAATATGAGGCTTTGGTAGAAGAAACAATTATAGATATGAAGAAGGGCGATTCAAAGCACGATTGGAGCAAGTCAGAAGATGATGCGCAAGAAATATGGCGCCAGCGGGCTTTGCTACGTGATGATGTACTGGCCGCCCAGAATGAGGTGTGGCACATCATTCGTCAAGAGTTCACAGCTGTCAATCCATCTGCAGAAGCCTTAAATCGTGAATATCTTGTCTTGGTGAACAAGGTGCTTAATCAAATGCCAAAGGAAATCCAAGGTAGCATTCGAGGGGAGCGATCGATGCCGGAGGAGTCTGGGTCCTACTAGAAAAACAAAATGGCTCAGCTCAAAAGGGAGGCAAAAGAGTTCACCTATTAGCGGTTCGGGACATATACAACAAAGTTCCTTTCCGTCGCGGGCGGACAAGTGAGCCATGCCTTATTTGCCAATGTGAGCGGGGCACAAAGCTGACCGAAGGGACATGGGGTAGTGGGGGGGGAGAAGGTGACTTGTGCTTTGGGCGGAAAGCTACTTCTAGACAACGTGCGGGAAATATGGGAGATGACTTGATTGACCGGGATGACCGGATTGACGGTATTTGAGAGGTTGGGGAAGCAAGAGGGCCATTGTTTATCGGCGCGTGATGGGGGGGGATGAAAATTGCTGTGAACCTCCGGGGGTTTTGGGGCGTTTGGAGGGGAAAGGAGTGTTTTCATGAAGCAAGGTGTCTGGATGTGGCTGGCGGCGGCGCTGGCGATTGTGATG
>FZPS01000187.1_pt95 | contig 15704 bp, 11 predicted proteins | sample 1817821 | NCBI WGS metagenome assembly FZPS01 (sample SAMEA104158645, study PRJEB21678) | metagenome | place: Germany | collected 2015-04-21 | reverse complement strand
GCTGATCACATAACTTGATTTTATCTAATTTATTTTATGAAGCGATACTGAGGGTGCGTTGAAATTATACCAAATAAAGAGAGAAATAAAAAAACAAAAATATCTCCCACAAAAACTTGACTCAGTCTCATTTGATTTAGTGCTTGAGTAATCTTATGTTTTCTTATATGATAAACAAAATGACAACAATCTTTAGGATAAGTTAACGAGGTGTTTTACCAATGGAAAAAGAACTTACGAGAAAATTAAATGGCGAGATTGATCGACTAACGAACGAAACATTTAAATTTGATCAGCGCCTAAAAGAGGGTTGGTTTTCAGCTGTCTATTTCTTAAAAACTAAAGAAATAGCTGAGAAAACAAAGCCTAATAATGAAGTTGTTATGCAGTTTTTCCAAAAAGAGAATGCAGTATTGTGCGGTACAGATGAGGCTATCGCATTACTACATACATTTGCAGATAACCCAGAAAATCTTGAGATCCATTCATTAAAGGATGGAGATAAGATTTCTCCATTTGAAACGGTACTAACAATAAAGGGACCTTATCAATCATTTGGTTATTTAGAAGGAGTTATCGATGGAATCCTAGCAAGACGTACATCCGTGGCAACAAATGTATATAATGTTGTAAAGGCGGGACGAACATCAGGTAAGCAGAAGCCGATTATATTTATGGGTGATCGTGATGATCACTACACGCAACAAGCTGGTGATGGTTATGCTGCATTTATTGGTGGCTCTACTGCTCAAGCCACACATGCTATGAATGAGTGGTGGGGTAAGACGGGAATGGGTACGATGCCACATGCATTGATTCAGTTATTTGAAGGAGATACCGTTGCTGCTGCCAAAGCATATCATGAGGTGTACCCTGAAGATGATTTAACCGTATTAGTTGATTACAATAATGACGTCATAACAGACGCTTTAAAAGTTGCTCGTGAATTTGGCGATACGTTAAAGTGTGTTCGCTTAGATACATCAAATAATATGGTTGACAAATATTTCTTAAGAAATGCACATCTATTAGGTAAATTTGATCCACGTGGGGTTAATCCAGAATTAATCTTTGCATTAAGAAAAGCTTTAGATGACGAGGGTTATCAACATGTGAAGATTATGGCAAGCGGTGGTTTTACAGAAGACAAAATTCGCATGTTTGAAAAACGAAACGTACCAGTTGATTTATATGGGGTTGGTAGAAACTTATTAGATATAAATATTGGTTTTACAGGCGATAACGTTATCTTAAACGGAAAGCAAGAGTCCAAAGCAGGACGTCAATATCAACCGAACCCAAGATTAGAAAAAGTAGAATATAAAAAATAAATGCTGTTCAAACTGTGAACGAATTAATTTTATGATATAATAATTTATTGGTTAATCATTGTTATTTAATTTGAATGTAGAAAAACCTTGGAGGTACACGTTTATGACTGCTTACCATTTTATAGGCATTAAAGGAACAGGTATGAGTGCACTTGCTCATATCTTATATGACGCTGGTAAAAGTGTTCAAGGTTCAGATGTCAACAAAACATTTTTCACAGATGCAGCATTAAAAGAAAAAAATATACCTATATTTCCATTTTCTAAAGATAATATTAAAGAAGGATTTACGATAATTGCAGGTAATGCGTTTTCTGATGAACATGAAGAAATTGTAGAGGCTAAGAGGCTAGGTTTACCGATTTATCGTTATCATGACTTTCTAGGTGAATGGCTAAAGAATTATAAAAGTGTAGCCGTAACAGGCTCACACGGCAAAACATCGACAACAGGCTTATTAGCGCATGTTTTAAGTCAAACACATCCAATATCTTATTTAATTGGTGATGGAACAGGATTAGGGCATCAAGAGAGTGATTATTTTGTATTTGAAGCATGTGAATATAAGCGACATTTTTTAGCCTACGAACCAGACTATTTGATTATGACAAACATTGACTTTGATCATCCAGACTATTTTTCAAGTATTGATGATGTCTTTTCAGCGTTTCAGGAAATGGCACATCAGGCGAAACAAGGCATTATTGCTTATGGTGACGATGATCAACTACAGAAAATTCAAGCAAAAGTTCCTGTAGTTTATTACGGATTTAGCGATACAAATGATTTCCAAGCAAAAAATGTGGTTGAAGTCGAGGGAGGAACACAATTTGATGTATATGTAAGACATCATTTTTATGAAGCCTTCACAATACCGATGTATGGAAATCATAATGTATTGAATGCTCTTGCTGTCATTGCTTTATGTCACTATGAGGGTATGAACGCAGAAGATATGAAGCATCTAGCTACTTTCTCAGGAGTAAAGCGTCGCTTTTCAGAATATCAGTTGAATAATCAAATCATTATTGATGATTATGCACACCATCCTAAAGAGATTGAAGCAACGATTGAGTCAGTCCGTAAGAAATACCCAGGCTTGAAAGTAACAGCAATTTTTCAGCCCCATACTTATACTCGGACGAAGATATTCTTAAACGAGTTTGCACAAGCTTTAACGCTTGCTGACGAAGTGTTTTTATGTGATATTTTTGGCTCAGCACGTGAAGCCGATAAGAAACTATCCATCGAAGATTTGCAAGTTTTAATACCCGAAAGTAAGTTACTTACAATTGATACTACCGATCAGTTAAAATTAAATGAAAATGGTGTATTAGTATTTATGGGTGCGGGAGATATTCAAAAATTCCAAAAAGCATATAAAGAGTTAGTGACAGAATAGTTAATTAAACAACCGCTCAAAAATACATCTATGTTTGTAGTGTTTTTGAGCGGTTTTTATCCATGTATAAATTAGTTGGTTAAGGATCATTTTATAAGAAGAGCATGTTTATTAGTTGTTAAATAGGGTAAATAACACTAAGTTAATAATACATACATATATAAAGGAGACGATTTAATGGAAAACCTTCTATACATCTCAGCAATTATTTTTGCACTAGCATTTGTTGCTTTAGTTGTATACTTAATCAAAGTATTAAAAGAAACTGAACGGACTATGAGTAGTGTTGCCAATACACTTGAAGGTCTAGAAAAACAGATGGTTGGCATCACAACAGAGACAACTATATTATTAAACCGAACGAATGCTTTAGCTGAAGATATTAGTGATAAATCACAGCGTTTAAATGGATTAATTGATAGTGTGACGGGACTAGGTACAACAATTACAGGATTTAATCAGTCACTACAACAATTCTCAAAATCCGTTACAGGTATCGCATTAGATAATACTGAAGAAACAGCCCAACTAGTAAAATGGGGCACAGTCATCATGGAGTTAATCAATAAAAGAAAAAGTAAAAAGAATAACTCAATCTAATAAATCATAAATATCAATGAGGAGGAATGATCAAATGACAAACAACAGTAATAAAAACGATAATATTAATGCAAAAGACTTTTTAATTGGATCTTTAGTCGGAACGTTAGTAGGTGCTTCCTTAGCGCTTTTATTCGCACCGAAATCGGGTAAAGAACTTCGACAAGATATCAATAAAGGTGCTCATGAATTAAAAGATAAAGCGCATGAATTAAAAAACGTAGCTTATGAAAAAACAGACGAACTAAAAAGTTACGCTAAAGAACAAACAGCTCACCTACAAGAAGTAGTTAGCGAGAAAACACAAGGCTTACAAGATAAATATCAAGAAGCTAAAAAGATCGTGAAAAATAAGGCTGAGGATCTACAAGAAAAACTAGAATTCAAAAAAGCTGAAGCTAAAGACAAAGTAGAAGATGCAAAAGAAAAAGTGAGTGACAAAGCTGAAACTGTAGTTGAAGCATCTGAAAAGGTTAAAGAAGCTGTTGAAGAAGCGATAGAAGACGTAAAAGAAAAATAAAGTTCTATAATTTGGTTCTATAATCTTTGGTGTTGGTGAGTTCTTTTTTCGAATTCGCTGACACCTTTTTTGTGTTTTCATAGAAAAAGGCCCGTAGATTCCTTTAGAATTAAGTTGACGAAAAACAGCAGGTGAAATACACTTGCTTTCCGCGGGCACGGCTTTTAGCTAACTAAGGCAAGCAAAGATCGCTTGCCTTAGTGGATCTTCAGCTCGTGCAGTTCCCGCAGGAGTCTCGTGTATTTCACCTAAAATATAATCTCGATTTGATCATTGTTTTCTAGTGGATCTAAAAATGTTGTCGGTTCGCCATTTTTAAGAATGCGAAGATTTGCTTTAACTTGTGATAAGTCAATCGAAATAAACCTGAACAAATCTTGAAAAATAAATGGTTCATCATCAAGTTTCCGTACAGTAAGCCTATCTCCAGATTTAACGAGATCAGACCTCGAAAGGGTACGATTATCTTGCTCAATGACCGTAACATCCTTATCAAGTGTAATGCGTTGCCCGTTATAAACGACATTGATTGTTTCTTTCATTTGAATATTTAATACTTGAACAAGGTCATCGACAGTTACTTGCTTAGTCGAGCTTAAATTAATTTGATCATTCGGTTTTAAAGTATGCGTTAAGCTACCTGGTCTGCCATTGATTTCAATCTGACCAGAAAATTGTTCAAGCACTGTATACTCATCATTGATATAGACAACATACTTTTCTAAATGGGATAACATTGATTGCTTACCTATAAGATGGAGCCAATCTGCTAATGTCGTCGTATTTTGTACAGTCAGTAAATCATGATCTTGTAACTGATAATCAAGATTTACTTGACGATCATTTACATAGAGACTTGGCTCAACATGGTACAGTTCACCATTAAAATGAATGGAAAATTGATCATAATCATCAACAATTTCTCTTATTGTTACATTTGGTTCTTCTCCATCTGCACCTTTTCGAACATGTAAAATATCGCCGTGCTTGATCGGATGATCTACACTAATTGACCCACCATTTAGTTCGAGTTGTGGTGGTTTTCCATATGTACCTGGTAATGTAACCGTGTGGCCATTAAACTTGATCATATACGCCATTCCAGGCCGACCATACATTTTATCTATTTCAATCCCAGCAGCGAGTAAACAATCTCCAACGGTTAGTTGATTCATGTCAAATAAGCGAACAGCTCGATCATTGACTGTAACACTAATGTAGTGAACAGGGTTTTGCTTTGCTGCGATTCCAATTCCAATCGGTGTAATAAATAAAGGTCCAGATGGAATCTCTACAAGTGCTTCAAAATTTTTGATTGCGTCGATACCTCGCGTTGCAATTCGATTAGGAGGTAAATTTAAGTATGTGCTAATAGCTTGTTCTAACCGTGGTGTTAAGCTTCCTCCACCAACTAACATGATAGCCATTGGCGCGTGATTATTTAGTGAAAGGATTTCATCTGAGATACATTTAGCTAAACTATTAATTGCTGGTTCGATGTCTTTTGCTAATTGGTCTAATGAAACAGTCTGTTCAAATCCAAGTATATCAGTCATATTTGTTGATCCGTGAGTTGTTATATCACGTTTAACTCGTTCTGCCTCATTAAAGTCTAGTAAATAGTGATCGCTGATTGCTTCTGTCATTTCATCGCCAGCCTTAGACACCATTCCATAGGCAGTTACCGTACCTTCCTTCGTTATCGCAATATCACTAGTCCCTGCACCAATATCAACTAAAGCAATATTAAGTCGTCGCATAGATTCAGGTATCAGCACATTAATTGCTGCAATTGGCTCTAATGTTAGTGCCTCCATCTCTAAATCAGCATGCTGTAGGGCTGAAAGTAATGATTCGACAACAACCTTTGGTAAGAAGGTTGCGATAATTTCAACTTCTGCTAGTTTACCTTCTTGATCAATTAAAGAACCGATAGATTGATTATCTAAGCGATATTCAAGTACAGAATACCCGACACAATAATAGTGCGTATCATTGTTTTGATTAGATTCCTCAATTGCTAAATCATGTTGAGCTTGCTGAACAGCACTGTATTCAAGGAATAAAATATCCTCTTTACTCATAAGTGGCTGTTGTTTAATTTCCTTAGAGATGCTTGTCCGTTTTGTTTTTAATGCACGCCCTGCTGCTGCGACACTAACTTTTGTTAGTTTAATTGAGTGTCGATTCTCGAGTTCTGTTTTGGCTTTTTTTATCACGTCAGCTACGAGGGCAATATCATGTATTTGACCGTCTATCATCGAGCGTTTTGAATGTTCCTTCATCACGTAATCAATCAATTTGTAACTGTCACCATGATCTTCTATTAACAATCCAATGACTGATCGTGTTCCAATATCAAGTGTAAAAATCATTTCACTCATCATTTTTTATCCTTTCATACCCGATACTCATACTAATCAGTTTAGCATATTTAAATCGTTCTATAAATGAATTGCTTTGATCTTTTTCGTTGTTTGAAATGATAATTCTATATTTAGGATGATAGATTAGTTGACTTAATTAAGAGAAAATACAAAATATTTTAACAATATAGTGACAAGTGAGCATTTTTTAGCTATAATGATTTTTAATTCTTATTTAATTTGTCGTGTCAGCTTAGCTAGACGAATTTTTTAATGACAGCATATTGGATAAATAAAAGTAAGGGATTGGGGGACTTATAGTGAGTAAAGCAAAATTGGAACAATTGAGAAGTGAGTTAGACAAGGTTAATCTTGAAATCTTAGAATTGATTAACAAACGAGGCGAATTGGTTAAACAAACAGCACAAGCAAAAGAAAATCATGGTGCAGACAAGAATTATGACCCTGTTAGAGAACGAGACATGCTAGAGTTAATTAAGAAAAACAACACAGGTCCTTTTAAGAATGCAACAATTATCCATCTATTTAAAGAAATCTTTAAAGCAGGCCTAGAATTACAAGAGAAAGATCATACGAATGATTTACTTGTATCACGAAAACACAAAATTGATAATACGATCATTGACGTAAACGGTGCGAAATTTGGTGATGGTGCTCCTCGCTATATTTTTGGACCTTGTGCAGTAGAAAGCTATGAGCAAGTCGCACAAGTCGCTGAGCAAATTAAAAATAAGGGATTGAAGATTATTCGTGGTGGCGCATTTAAACCAAGAACTTCACCTTACGATTTCCAAGGTTTAGGATTTGATGGATTGAAAATCTTAAAAGAAATTGCTGATGAGTTTGGTTTAGCTGTTGTGAGTGAGATAGTAAGTCCTTCAGATGTTGAAAAAGCAGCTGAATACTTAGATGTGATTCAAATCGGTGCTCGTAATATGCAAAACTTTGAATTACTAAAAGCAGCTGGAGAAGTAAATAAACCTATTGTCTTAAAACGGGGTATGTCAGCAACGGTGTCTGATTTTATTAATGCGGCAGAGTATATCCATTCACGTGGTAATGGTGAGATTATCTTATGTGAGCGTGGTATTAGAACGTATGAAACTTCTACGAGAAACACATTAGATATCACAGCAGTACCAATTCTAAAACAAGAAACACACTTACCTGTCATTGTAGATGTAACACACTCTACTGGTCGAAGAGATCTTCTTATCCCTGCAGCTAAAGCGGCCTTAGCAATTGGTGCTGATGGTATCATGGCAGAAGTTCACCCAGATCCATCAGTTGCCCTTTCTGATGCTCAACAACAGATGGATTTTGATCAATTTGATCAATTCTACAACGAAGTAGTCATAAAATAACAGACACTTAGACCCAAGTTAATTCCGTTATTAGGAATAATGAGGGTCTTTTGTTTTGCTTTGAAAAATAATAACAGACTAGATTCAAATAATTTGCTATACTATAAGGTAGAAAACTGGTCACAAACTGCTTGAATGGCGTATAATTAGTCAGGTTGTCTCAAGTATGGAAAAGCATGAATTATGCTATACTGTAACTATTATAAAAGTAGAATATTTTTAAACGGAGGTTACTGAAATGAACGTAACAATATACGATGTTGCTCGAGAAGCGAATGTATCTATGGCTACAGTTTCTAGAGTTGTAAACGGAAATCCAAATGTAAAACCCGCTACGCGGAAAAAAGTATTAAAAACAATTGAAGAATTAGGCTATCGTCCAAATGCAGTTGCTAGAGGATTAGCAAGTAAACGTACGACAACTGTCGGAGTTATCATTCCAGATATTTCGAATATGTTTTTAGCTGAATTAGCTCGTGGAATTGATGATATTGCCAATATGTATAAGTACAACATTATCTTAAGCAACTCTGATCAAAATATCGATAAAGAAATTAAACTAATTAATAGTATGCTTGAAAAACAAGTTGATGGTATTGTTTATATGGGAAGTAAAATTCAGGATGAGCATTTAAAAGAATTTAAAACGTCACCAGTTCCAATTGTTCTTGCAGCAACAATTGAACCTACTAATGCAATTCCTTCTGTTAATATTGATTATGAAGCAGCTGGTTATGAAGCAACTAAGCTATTAATTGATAATGGTCATAAACAAATTGCCTTTATCACTGGTACTGATGAGACAACAGCAAATATAGCTAAGTCTGTTGGTTTTAATCGTGCGCTAGAAGAAGCGGGTCTATCTGTTAGTCCTGATTTCATTTATTCAGGTGATTTATCTTATGATTCAGGTGTTAAAGCAGTTGAAGAGTTATTTAAGTTAGATAATAAACCAACAGCTATCTTTGCATCATCAGATGAAATTGCCTTAGGTGTAATTCATGGTATACAAGATCTTGGCTTAAGCGTGCCAAATGATGTTGAAGTGATTGGATTTGATAATACACGTTTAGCAACAATGATTCGTCCAACACTTTCTACTGTTATTCAGCCAATTTATGATATCGGGGCAGTTGCAATGCGATTGCTGACTAAATATATGAATAAGGAAGAAGTGGAAGATTCTAACGTTATTTTACCGCATCAAATTATTAAAAGAAACTCAACAAAATAATAAACTTTCCGATAATAGAAGTACTAGTCTTTATATGAATTTGTAACATCAGAGAAAAAGATAAGTATTCATGTTGGGGAGAGAGTTTATGAAACGTAGAGATATTTTAACATCATTTGGTATTTTCTTTGGACTTCTAATGATTTCCTTTGGTATCTTTTCAAGTGCTGGTTTAAAGGGATTTCTAAGCTTTATCAACATACCATCCTTAATTATTGTATTAGGTGGGGTTATTGCTGGCATTCTGATTAACTTTAATGTCGATCAAGTAAAGCTTATGGGTAAAGTTGTTAAGGAATCATTTAGGAAGAACCATTACGATCTTCCTGAATTAATCGCCTTATTTGAACAGTTATCTGAAAGAGCCCGAAGAGAAGGTTTATTAGCGTTAGAAAATGAATTAGAGGAAGTAGAAGATCCGTTTATTAAGAAAGGTGTTCTGCTTGCAATTGATGGTATTGAACCAGAAGTTATTCAAGATATTATGAATGCTGAAATAATCGCAATGGAGGATCGTCATACTGTTGGACGTAAGATTCTTCAAAAAGCCGGTGAATATGCTCCAGCATGGGGAATGATAGGGACTTTAATTGGCCTTGTTTTAATGCTCATTGATTTAAATGATCCATCTATGGTTGGTCCTCAAATGGCTGTTGCCTTAATTACAACTTTTTATGGTGTTGTTTTAGCCAATTTAATTTTCTTACCAATGGCTAGTAAGCTTGAAACTAAGACAGATGAAGAAGTCTTTATGAAGCAAATTATTATTGAAGGTGTTATAGGTGTCCAATCTGGGCAAAACCCCCGTATTCTTAAAGAGAAGTTAAGTGCATTTTTATCAAGCGATATGAGAAAACGTCGTAATGAATTAAATGAAGATTCGGTGGGTGAATTATCAAATGAAGCGTCGTGATAAAAACACACAAGAAGGTGGAAGTCCAGGTTGGATGACCACATACTCAGATTTGGTCACATTACTATTATGTTTCTTTGTTTTGCTATATTCAATGTCACAGCTTGATATTGCACGTTTTGAAGCGGTGGCTGAATCATTTCGTAATCGAGTAATTTTCTTTGATGGTTCACCATCAAAGATCGATTTTGAACAGACTGGTGAAAGTGCAACAATTCGCGAACCGAATAAGGATATTGAAAAAGATAATATCCTTGATCCAGATAGAGTTACGTCAAACCAACGTTCGTTGGAGGAACTCTTGAATGAAGTTGAAGGATTTTTAGAAGAAAATCAATTACGAGATGTAATTTCAGCAAATCGAACTGATCAAGGTGTAGTACTTATACTACAAGAACGCATTCTCTTTGATTCGGGACAAGCAGAGTTAAAACCTGACGGGTTACCATTTTTAGATAAAATATCGCTATTATTAAGTAAAATACCTAACTATGTTCGTGTAGAAGGTCATACAGATAATCGACCGATTTCAACAGTACAGTACCCATCAAACTGGGAATTGTCTGGCGCTCGTGCGAGTAGTGTAATTCGCCACATTCTAGATTCAGGTGAGTTTAATCCTTCGCGATTCATAGCTGCTGGTTATGGTGATACAAGACCGATTGTACCAAATACATCATCAGAAAACTGGCAAAAAAACCGCCGTGTTGAAATTGTAATCTTAGAATTATCAGAAGGTCAAAATTAATAAATATGCACGTATATGAAAAGCAATAGAGCACTTAGCTGTCGGAGATCCGACGCTAAGTGCTCTGTTTTTTTTGGTTCAATATCAAGTATTGTTGTTAGGTTTTATAATTAGTCGAGAATAAATTTATATTAGTTTTAAAAAAGTTACAACTTGTTCACCGCAGGCGAAATACACTCGCTTTTCGCGGGCACGGCTTTTAGCTAAGTAAGCAGTTTCCTTTTGCTTTCGTTCCTTTATAACTGTAAGGGATCTAACCCTTCGTCTTTAATATTGAATGTATTTCGTATACAATGAGCGTAGGCCATGTAGATTATCCTTTAAATTGGTTTTCATCGACTTTAATTATAAAGGAATCTACTGGCCTTTTGCTTTGGAAACACAAAAAGGTGTCAGCGAATTCGTAAAAAGAACTCACCAACACCCAAAATTATAGAATCTGTTTTTACGCTAAATATTTATTCACCATTTTCAGGAGTATCATTACTATCTCCGTTATCAGGTTCCTGTTTGTCATCGTTGTTTCCAGGTTTATCGTCTGGTTTATTATTCCCTTTGGAATCATCATTTTTCTTATCTGGTGCTTTATTGTCATTACCTTTATCCTTGTCCTTATCATCAAAACTACCATCAATATAGACAGTGCTTGGCTCAGATTCTCGTCCGAAGTAATCAACGGCAACGACAGTATAAAGAGCAGGCTTATTACCAACATTTAACTCAGTCTCAATTGTTGATTTAACAAACTTAAATGTTTCATCCTCTGGACTGTTAGCTCGGTACACACGGTAACCAACAATATTGCGACTTGATGGAGCACTCCACTCCAACTTGTTTCCAGATTTAGATAATGATTGTGGAGCACTTGGTGCCTTACCAGTATCCTCTATATCACTTGCCTCTAGTTCTGCGAATTCAATACCTTTCCAGGCAGGGTTATTAATTGGAATCAATTGACTTAAGTCTCCAAATTTATCATAACCCATTTCACTTAACCATTTAGGGTTAAAGATTATACCATCACCTTGGATAAACTCACGTGGTGTTTTATCACCAGGAATGACAGCTTTATCGTCAACTAATACGTAGTTACCTTCAATTAAACTGTTATCTTCACCACTAGGTAAATATTTTGCATTAAAGATATCTGAACCTACCAATCCAAGCGATTTTGCAACTCCTGAAGGTGGTAAACCAGAGACTAAAGAGAATGATCGTGAAACGATTCCTTCAGGTTGTTTGAATCGATTAGATGGTGCCATTAATTCTGGATCAATTTCTGTAGCTGCGTTAACTAACTGTGCCCAGTAAGCTTGGTTTCGTCCACTATATCCATCATCAAGTGACTGACGATAACCATAACCCATCCATGTTCCGAGTGTGACATTAGGGTTTGTTGCAACAAACCATGCATCGACAAGATCGTCAGACGTACCCGTTTTACCAGCCCAATCGACATTAGGGTATCTTAAGTTTGCTCGAGCAGTACGTCCAGTACCTTTAGCAAGTACATCACGCATAATATCAATAATTAAATAACTTGTTTGAGGACTAAATACATCTACAGGCTCAACTTCATGTTGATAAACTACTTCACCATCAATTGTTTCAATTTTTTCAATCATATAACCTTCAATAAATTTGCCGTTATTACCAAATGTAGAAAAAGCGCTAGTGTTTTCTTCTACTGTTGCTTCAAAGGATCCTAAAGCCATTGATGCATAAGAATATTGACTTTCAGGAATATGATCAAACCCCATTTTTACTAAATAATCTGGTACTGGGTTATGTTTAGATAATAAATTAATATAACCATATGCTGTAGAGACGTTATATGAATGTGTCATTGCAGTTCTTGCTGTAACTAAACCATAAAATCTACTGCGATTAAAGTTTCTTGGGCTCCATGTATTCGTACCGTCAAAGTAATTAAATTTAACATCAGGTAAAATAGATCCCGGTTGAAGTGTACCTTCTTCAAATGCAGGAGCATAGACAATCAATGGTTTTGCTGTACTACCTAGTTGTCGTCTAGCAGTACCTACAGCAAAGTTAACGTTATCTTGTTCAAAATCACGACCTCCAACAAACGCTATGATAGCGCCAGTTGCGTTATCTCTTAATACAGCACCAGCCTGTTGTTGCTGTACGAGGGGAACTAATTCACCCGTTTCAGGATCTTCGGTCATAATTGTTTTAGTTTCATTATTTTCACGTACAATCGCTGTTTTATCTCGACCATAATTATTATAATTTGCTGTTACTTCTTGAAAAACATCGTAAATCTCTTTGTTGATTGTCGTATGAATTTTGTAGCCACCTTGTGAAATTTCACGAGCGGCTTTAATTTGATATTGTTCATTCAGATCACTATTTGATTTCAACTCTTCAAGGGTATAGCCGTCTTCAAGTGCAAGTTTTTCTTTGAAAATAATTTCAACACGTCTACGTACTTCCTCAGATAAGTATGGATATTCTTCATAAGCGGAAGGTTTACGTTTTGTAAAACTAGATACTAGGTCAAATTTTAATGCCTCTTCATATTCTGCTTCTGTAATATATCCTCCAGAGAGCATTCTTGATAATACCGTCTCCATCCGATTAAAACCAGCTTCCAGTCCTTCTTCTGATTTAAGTACACCGATGTTTGTGAATGGACTGTAAGCAATTGGACTTTGTGGTAAACCAGCTAAATAGGCTGCTTGGGCAAGATTGACTTCATTTGCATTAACGCCAAAAATCCCTTGTGCCGCTGTTTGAATTCCAGCGATGTTTCGACCATTAGCATTACGCCCAAAAGGTACAATGTTAAGATAAGCTTCTAAAATCTCATCCTTTTCCAGAAAGTTCTCTAATCTCATAGCTAAAATAATTTCTTTAGCCTTACGATCGAAGGAAACTTCATTTGTTAGAATTTGATTTTTAATAATCTGTTGCGTTAAGGTACTTCCACCAGTCTGGACATCTGATCCTGTAACCTCTTGAAATACTGCTCTTAATATTGCTTTTGGAACAATTCCTTCGTGCGTTTCAAAGTACTCATCTTCAGTTGCAATAATTCCATTAATAATATCTTCTGAGACTTGATCTAACGTTGTAACTTCACGATGAAGATCAGAACTAACTTCTCCTAAATAGACATTATTTGCGAAATAAATCTCAGATGTTTCTTCGTAATTATAAATTGCATTAACCATTTCTTCACTTGGTCGCAAAGGCTCGTCCTTTATGAGTGAGGCGAAATATCCAGCACCGACTCCACCAATAAAGAAGAATCCAAGTAAACCTATGACGATAAAATAGAGGATAATATTCCAAATGACATCATAGGATATTCGGAAGAATCTTTGGATGACACCTTTATCAATAAGTGCAATTACTTTTCGACCAAATTGCTTTAATCTATCTTGAAAATTCATATGATTACCTCCTAAATTTCCAATTAATATTATAACATATTTACCTAGTTGTCATTAGATTTTTGTAAATATTATTTCATTTGATCTTGCGTTTGTCATGAAAATGTGATAATAATAGTTAATAATATATTTTTTTGCGATGAAGGAATCCAGTAGTTTTATTACCGCTACGTTTAAGAGAGCTGATGGTTGGTGTAAATCAGTGTAAGTAATAAAGTGAATTACAATTCTTGAGCTGTTTCTTTTATACATAGCATTTAACGGTATAAAAGACGGTACGAGGTGTATCGTTATCAAATAGAGTGGCAATTTATATTGCAACGAGGGTGGTACCGCGAGTAGATCTCGTCCCTTTTTAGGGATGTGATCTACTTTTTTATTTGAATTTAATTCTAAAAAGGAGAATGACTAATGGATATTATTAAAGATCTAGAATTAAGAGGACTTGTTCAACAAACAACAGATTATGAAGGCTTAAAAAAGCATTTAGCTGAAAATGTTGTGACTTTGTATTGTGGTTTTGACCCAACAGCAGATAGTTTGCATATTGGTCATTTAGTTCCTGCATTGATGTTAAAAAGATTTCAACTAGCAGGGCATCGTCCAATTGCGCTTATTGGTGGCGGAACTGGCATGATTGGTGACCCGAGCGGTAGAACGAGTGAACGTCAATTAAATGATGCTGAGACAGTAAACTATTTTAGTGAGCAAATTGAGAAGCAACTTGCCAAAATACTTGATTTTGATGATGAAGAAAATGGAGCGATCGCTAAGAATAATGGCGAGTGGTTAGGTGAGTTGAAAATCATTGATTTCTTACGTGATACTGGTAAGCATTTTGGTGTAAATTATATGCTGGCAAAAGATTCTGTTCAATCACGCCTAGAGCAGGGAATTAGCTTTACTGAGTTTAGTTATATGATTTTACAATCATATGACTTTATGAATTTATTTGAGCGAGAAAATTGCACACTACAAATTGGTGGTAGTGATCAATGGGGGAATATTACGGCTGGTATGGAATTGATCCGCCGGACACGTGATGAAGAAGTAAAAGTCTTCGGTCTTACTGTACCGCTAATTACGAAAGCAGATGGTACTAAATTTGGTAAAACAGCTGGGGGAGCAGTTTGGTTAGACCCTGAAAAAACAACTCCATATGAGTTTTATCAGTTCTGGATTAATACAGATGATCGTGATGTAATCAAATTCTTGAAATACTTCACATTCCTATCACATGCTGAAATCGAGGCTTTAGCTGAAGAATTAGAAAGAGCACCAGAGAAAAGAATTCCTCATAAACGATTAGCAGAAGAGTTAACAATTCTCGTCCACGGAGAAGAAGCTTTACGTCAAGCAGAGCGCATTACTGAAGCATTATTTAGTGGTGACATCAAACAACTAAATGCCGAAGAGATTAAACAAGGGTTTAAAGATGTTCCTAACGTAGAAATGACAAAAGAAGCAAAACCATTAGTAGATCTATTAGTTGAAGCAAAAATATCTTCATCTAAACGCCAAGCTAGAGAGGATATCTCGAATGGCGCGATTTACATCAATGGTGATCGCCAACAAGATCTCCAATACGAATTATCAGATGATGATCGAATTGACGGTCAGTTCACTATTATTCGACGAGGAAAGAAAAAGTACTTCCTAATTAAATTTATCTAACTGAATGAATTTCATAATGACTTAATTGGCTATAAAACACGAACAATTGGGTTACAGGTGACGCGGTGATTTCCACTCTAGGCGGACGCTTTCCGCGGGATCGGCCTCAGCT
>FZPS01000042.1_pt119 | contig 15711 bp, 20 predicted proteins | sample 1817821 | NCBI WGS metagenome assembly FZPS01 (sample SAMEA104158645, study PRJEB21678) | metagenome | place: Germany | collected 2015-04-21 | reverse complement strand
CGTCTGTAGGCTTGTTTAATATTACAGAATCGCCTGTCGTCGAGTTCCAATCAGCATTTACATTCGCCTGTGCACCTTCTTCTATTCCGTCAAGTTTTAACCCGTCGGCTGCTATGTCTCTACCGTCTACTGTGTCTGAAACGGCAATATTTCCAACTACATGCAACTTTTCCGTTGGATTATTTGTGCCAATTCCTACAAAGTCGTTAGTGCCAATGAATACGTCTGTTTGCTTTATCTCTTTGCCATTTTCTCCCGAAACTATTACCCTGTTTGGGTTAGAGGGTATGTACGGCTTAACCGCTTGAATGTATGGAAGTAAAATGTTTGATTCGTAATTTACGGTTTCGTTTCCTGTCATTTCTCCTATCCCACCGTGACCAGAAAATGAATGTACATTTATTTCAAAATTAGTAGTTTCAATGGCTTCAACACTTGAAACATAAGAATTATAATCTAATATATTTAATGTTGTTTTGTGGCTTGGATTGTTTGCGTACGTTCTGAACGATGTCATTCCGCCTGACATTCCGTATCTCGCTAAAATATTTATGGTAATATCATTGTACGAGTTCCATTGTATAGAGCTTGTATTCCCAAATTCTATTTTCTTTCCAAAACCATAAATTGTAATACTTTCTAAATTTACACCACATTCAATTATGTGAGGTTCGTTTATCATTGTTTGTGAAATTAAAATATCATTTTCTAAAACGATATTTAAAGCACCATGAGAATTTTCGCAAACATCTTGTAATTCCTCAAATGTGGAAACTGTTTTAAAAAGTCCCTTTTCTAAAGAATCTATTTCAGACCCACCCCACGCACGCCCAGAAATACTTAAACTTTTGCTAAAAGAAAAAAAATCCTTATCAGTTTCAAATTCAATAGTATTTGTTCCTATTTCTGTTGAAAAAAAACCACTCTGAATTTTCTGTAATATTTTCTTGAAATTAAAACGTCCAGCACTCATAATTTTATATTTGTTATTTTTGGATTATAATAATTTGTCGATTTTTGAACACGCCCATATTTTAGCTCAATATATCGCCGTACATTTTCAAAATAAAAAAAAGCAACTTGACGATTCTCGGCTTGAACTCTTTTTATATCGCTGCTTGGAATTCTTTCTGAATACTCATTTTTCTTTGACACAAGCCCCGAAAAGGTATCGTGAATATAACTCTCGCTTACATATTTAGCGTAGTTTAAATACGCTAAAACAGTGCGTAAACCGAAATGTTTTGTGTTTTTGCCTTTATATTCAAATTCACACCCATTTAATAAGTCGTTATCTCTTAAATCAATATCAACATCTCCAATTAGTTGAGGTAATTCGACACGCTCAACCTCTGTTGCTAACTGTCTGTATTTCGGCCTAAAGCTCGCAGCAATCGGCTTTAACTCTTGTTGTTTCTCAAACGTTAAAATCATAGTCTTTAATTTTAATGTCTTTGTCGAAAATTTCGCTCAAAGAGTTAGAAAGTAAAATACGCTCGCCTTTTGTCATAACATTGTAAAAATTCACAGCCTGTAACATAGCCTCTGAACTCGTGCCGCTTAATTTACCCTCTTGGTAATCAATCAAAATTGCAGGCATCCCATTTGCTGCTTTTCTAATATTGTTTGCGATTCTAATTTCCCAATCAGAAAATAATTTGTCGTTTATATTGTTTTCTATTTTTTCTAAATGAAAACCAGCTTTGTCTTTTATTTGCTCGTCTTCAGCAAAATTGCTTTCAAAAATAATAGTCTTAGTTCCATTCGAGCCGAGCCAGCCTTCAACCTTTTCGCAAAATTCTTTATATTCAGTATTAGAATTTTCTATAAGTTTCCCTTCATCGTCGTATTTGTCTAAAAATTCCGGAACCGTCATTGCTATTTTATCAGAAAAGCCATTTCTAATTTCTGTGTTTTTAAAGTTCTGAATCTGAAATTCAGTGTCCATATCCAAATAAACACAATCAAAGGGAGATAGTGGGTATAAATACGTATCGTCAATGGAAATCGTATATATTTGCCCTTTGTATTTTAAACTGCCCTTTTCATCAATCCCAGCTTTTTGAATACTTTGCAAAACAGTTTGTTTATTAAATAAATCATACCATTGTACGTTTTTTTTTCTGTCTTTAAAATCGTTTGAAACAGCAATTTTTCCACAATACCCATTATCGTCTTGCGTTGAATATCTACAATTTTTTGCAGGTATAAATTTTGTTCTCACAACGTTTCCATTCATGTCAAAATCACAATGAATGAATGCGACTGAAAATTTAGCTAAAGAATCAGAAATTAAATCTGTTAGTTTTTTTAAGGTAATTTCACGCCCGAAATTATCATACGAAACTTTTAATTTTGAGTATTCAGAATCCTCAAAAGCCCCAGCAATGAATTTTGCATAAATTTTTGAAGTCGCTTTTGCAGTTTGCGAATTTAAAATTAATTTCTCTAAAACTTGAGGGTAATCGTTGAACTCCCCCCAAGTCATTATACCCGAACTCTTATCAGATTTTATAGAGAAATCATTTTTTGTTATTGCTCTGGTTTCTATTTGGCTTTGTCGAAGTTTCATTTGATTTTGATTTTAACGTTTCAGGAATTTCTTTAAAATAATCTTCGTCTAAATATTTGTTTTTTAACAAATAAATAGCATCAGAATCAGTGATTAAATCCGAATGCCAATGCCTGCACGTTGCTGAAATGAAAATGTTTCCGCTCCAGTTCGGAACACACGTTCTTTTTTCAACTTCTTTGTATTTTTCTATTTTTTCCATAACATTAATTTTTATTTGTTCATAATATTTTTTTAAACTCTTTTCACAAGTGGAAATTTCTGAACCTCCAACATATAATTTAGAATATATTTCTAATAAAAAAAGGGTAAGTTCGCCATTTTTTATCAATTCTGCAAAGCTTACCCTTTTTATAGCGTTTATTTTTTCTATCATTTTACGATTTTAACAAGCTTTCTAAAAGAGAAACGGTTGCTGCGTAATCTGTTTTATTTAAAACATCACTCGATTTTGACTCATACTCACCGTCTCGAGTTTGAAGCTCAATTACCCTCGCTCCATGATTTTCATTTTCCCGACGTGTATCAGAAGTTTTATATAAACCAACATCAAAGCCGTAAATTAAAAACACGCCATCATTTGAAGCGTTTTTTTGCTTTCTTTCGACGATTACAAAAACATCTTGCAAATTATCAATGTTTTTAATAGAATCTGCTCCCAACTCAAAATTGTGAATCTGCAAATAATGAGAAAAAACATTACCCACAATGTCGTCCATAGAGCCGTCGTGCCCTGCGTTCATGTTTTTTGACGTTCCTTTATACTTGTACAAGTAAGTACTCGCTTTCATCGTTAAGTCGGTAATAACGCCATTTGTCTCTACAAATGTGCTTATGTCCTTGCGATTGCCAATGTATGCGACTTCCTCAAATCCTGAACGGCTCGCAGTCGTGCAATCCGCCACAATGTCTTGGAAAATTCCGCTAGCGCATGTTGTTGTCATATTATTCTAATTTTAAAAGTATTGAATTTGTGTATTGAATGCCTAATGTATCCGCTTCATTTATCATTCTTATATTAAAATAAGGAGCGTAAACATCGACTTTCTTGTAAACATATTTAATTGAATCGATTGTGTTGAAAACTAAAGAGTCTAAATTAATCCAATTTTTAAAGTCGTACGATTTTTGCAAATAAACTCTAATTTTAGTTGTGTCGCCGATAACTCGTGCAATGTCGCTCTGCACGGTTGCGTGCTTAATGAAGTTTTTGCCGTAAATGGAATAGTCCCACACTTGTGCAGAATCTAATGTATCTGTCAAATAAGTACGATACAACATCGAACTATTTTGGATTGTTTTGCTTTGCGAAAAAGCAGTGCCCGAGATGAGTACCGCTAAAACTATGAATACAAACTTTTTCATGTGTTTAATTTTAATATGCAACTACTATCATTTTTTCCTCAAGTACTTTTGCGTCTAAGTCGAAACCAAAACCTAAATAATAATTACGCCCTACTGGGTCATAAATACTTTCAATTAAAGAAAAATCTTTGTCATTTGAAGTACCTATCGGTAGGTTGTCAGGACTTGAGAAAACAATACGATTAGGAGCAAATAACGCTTCATTTGTAGTGTTGTCAATAAAATCAGCTGTTAAATCAGCTTCAAAAACATTTACCATATTCACAACCTTTTTCCCATTCCAATCTAAAGTCTGAAATCCGTCAGTTGTAAATTGAATTGTGAAATTTTCTCCTTTTGACTGTAAATACTGGCGATAATTTTGCCACAATCCGTTTGAAACGTAAAATTGTGAATTTGAATCTGCAACTAACCTTGAATCAGCCGCCGCAAACACTTCCTCGAAATAAGCAACCGCCGCACCATTTGCCAATGTCTTTTGTGCAGCTGGTGTTACTGCCGAATTTTCTGTTATGTCAATTTTCTCGATTTTAGAATCCGAAACTCCTGCGAAAATTTGCGTCCAAATTCCGTTAAAATAATCGTAAAACTTTTTATTGTCAGCTGTGATTAAGCCAGCAACGGAAGACGTTGCAGCCGCTACTGATTTGTCCCCAAGCCATACTGCACGGTAAATTGTGCGATTTATAGCTTCCTCAAAAAGCAATGTCATAAACGTAAGGGTATCGCTCCCTGTTATGTCGTACTTTTCCGTGTACGCTTTAATTTTTCCGTAAAACGCCTTAAAATTTGCGTTTATTTCTGCACCGCAAAAAACGAGAGTATCTTCAATTCCTTGAAGTTCCCAAAACTTTTCCGTTAAAGTGCTTTTTGCACCCGAATTTTTTCGCCCGCAATTTGTGTTTGACTTCAACCCCATGCTTGGCAATTGCGAAGCTAGTACAATTTGCTCTTTTTGTGCAACACCTGTGTAAACACGATGTAAGCTGTTTAATTCAGGACGTTTGAAAGTTCTTTCAACAATAAACTCCTGAAAATTTTCAACCTCTTTTGGGTTAAGCGTTAATGCTGTTAAATCTAATCCCATTTTATTTCATTTTAAAAGTGAATGTATGTGTTTCATTTTTTACGGGTTCGTTTTTCCCGTTCGGTTTCCCGTCAGTAAATTTGTTTTTGAAACTCTCAAACTCTTTTTCAAGTTTCGTTTTCATTTTTGCGAAAACCTTAACTTCTTCTTCAAGTTTTTCAATTTCTTCCTCTTTTTCTTTTACTTCTTCTTCAAGTTTTTCAATTTCTTCCTCTTTTTCTTTTACTTCTTCTTCAAGTTTTTTAACCTTATCCTCGTCTGCTGCTTGTGGCTGCGTAACATCTGTAACTTTGCCATTCTCGCATATTACAACCAGTCCAGTTGGGAAAGTGTAAGTACCATTCGCCGCTCCTTCATTTGTTGTTGCAACCATTCCGACTGCTATTTCATCAATAGTTTCAGCATCGGGGAACGTTACCTCGTTTCCGTCCACGTCTGCAAACATAGCCGCTTTAAATCGGTTTTTAAAAGCCTTTGTTAAATCCGAAATCATTTTTTGTATCGAATTTAATTTTTCTTCGTTTTTTTTCATTTTGTCATTTTTTGAATTAATATTAATTTTCGCTTTTGCTTTTATTTTGATTTTGTCTAAAGTTTCAATTTTAGCAAATCCTAAAGTTTCGATTTCATTTTCTGTGAGTGGCTTATTTTCTTTCATAAAACCTTTTATAATTTCAAAATCTGCATTTGTGTTTTCCACATAAATTTCTGCGAGTTCATTTTCAATTTCCAAAAGTGCCTCTGAAATGTTTTTAAAAGTTTCAGCATCTCCTTCAATTTTCCCAAAAGGGTTATGAATTAAAAAAACTCCTTTTTCTGGGTAAAACGTCCTTTCCGAGCCTAAGCAGAAAAGCATGGAAGCCGCCGAGCATACATTACCGCTATTTGAACTTGTTATTTTTTTTCCTGTTTTTAAAATGGAGTTTTTCATGTCGAGAGCTACATCCACATATCCGCCAATGCTGCTTATGTCAAGATTTATCGTATCAAATTCTTTTGCGTTGTGCAAGTGTAGCAATAACATTTGCTGCGTAAATTCAACCCCTATCTCGCCGTAAATTGGAATATTGTAAACTTTTTTGCTCATGATATTTTTATTTCAAAACACAAACATATAAAATTTTACTTGTGTTTTCAAACGTTTTCAAATACGTTTTTCCCACATTTTATTAACATGCTTTTTTTTGTGATTTTCTGCTTGTTTTAAAAAATCATGAAAAGCAGTTTTTTTATATACTTTTTTTCCTTTACTTTCCTTTCCTTTACTTTCCTTTATAGCATAGCGGTCGCATTGCGTTCGCTATGCGACCGCATTGCGTTTGCATTAATACGCTCATATTTAAGCAATTATGTTTTTACCGTTTTTTGTGGTTTTCTTGTCATTTTTTGGCAATTTTTAAGTGAAAAACATGTTTTTTTAATGAGAAAAGTTAAAAATAAAATAAAAATAGTCAAAATAAAAACATTTTCATATCAAAATAATGCAGAAAAAAGAAAGTGGAATGTGATTTTTGTGAAAATGCAGCTTATATAAATATATTTACGGCTTAAAATGCACGTTGTTAAATGACAAATAAGGGGCAAAAAAAGGGCTGGTGAAGACCAACCTAAAAAGTGCTAAAACTATGTAAAAACGCACCTTTTATATTATTGAATTAATTTTCTCGTTGTTCTTTAAGTTCTGCTGATACGTTACATCGTCTGTAACTAAAACTACCTGCGTTTTTTCTGCTTGCTCAACATTCATAGAACGCACGGCAACGCCCTCACCAATGTTTGCGTTGTAACTCTCAATATTTGCAGCCGTACTTGTGCTTGCAACTGCTGTGCTCGTGTCTGTTGGAGTGCCAGTACTATCCATGCTCGTGCTGGCAATGGCTCTTACGTTTGCTATACCGCTTGCAATCGCCGCCGCAGCAGCTGTAAGTCCTAAAGCAGGTCCAACGACAGGAATGCCTGAGAGTGATGAATACGACATTTGAGCCGCTTTGTAAGTTTCTATCGTGGTGCTTGCAATTGCAGCCGCCTTTCCGATTTCTGTTTGCTCTCCAAAAATTGCAGCTAAATTGTCCGTGAAACCTTTTGCTAATTCCATTTTAGCATTTGATTTTGCACGTTCAAGTTCAATCTCTAAGTTTCTGTATTTTTCATTAATAAGAGAAACATCCGCACCTATTTTTTCAGCTGCTTCAATTTCTTGCTGTCGTTTTAATTCAAGTCCTTGTTTTTCAATTTCTAAAACGGAGAATATATTATTTTGAGCAAGTTCAAGTTCATTTTCATAATCGGTTTGCAAAGCTTCAAGTCGCTGTAATTGGTGTTCTTTTTGCAACTCTGTTTTTTTGTCGTTTAGTTCATTTTCCAATTCCAAAAGTTGCAAGTCAAATTCTCTTTGCGTTATTAATTCAGATTCAAGTTGCATTTTTAAAGCCGTTTCTTTTTGCTCTTTGATTTTATTCAAACGCTCGTTTTCGCTTTCAATTAATTCAGAAGTTAATTTTTTATCGCTTTCTAAAAGCGTTCGGTTTTTAGCTTCAAATATAGCGACTTCAGTTTCAACAACTTTTAATTGTTCCTGAACCAAAGTTTGAGAAAGTGCTGCTCTTTGAGAAATTAAACGTTTCCTTTTCTCGATACTTGCAGTTTCAAAATTGATTAAATCCGCTTCCATTTTAGCTATTTCTTCTAAATCTTGTTTTGTGCTTAAACTCATTTCACTTTCTTCTTTTTTAATTCTTAACCTTTCACGTTTTATTTTCAATTCATTATCTAAAACGTTTTGTTCAAGTTTTAAAGAATCTTCTAAAAATTGCATTCTCTCCTCTGCTGTATATTTATCTCTTTCATATATTTTTTCTCTTATTTTCGCTGCATTTTGATTCATTACCGCATTTTGAATTAAAATTTTTCTCTCCATTTTGTCAAGGTCATTTTTAATTCTTTGCAGCTCTAAAGTTGTTGCAATTTCTTTTCTGTTTTCCTCCACAAATCCTTGCACGGATTTTTTCATTGAATTATAAGCGTTGTTTGTACTGTCTTTTAGATTTTCAACGCCCTCTTTAATTTTCGCTTGCCCTTTTTCAATATCTGAATTTTTTTCATTTATTTTTTCTTGTGCCGCTTCAATTCCATCTTCATTATCGATAAACACATCTTTTAATTTCTCCCACGCAAGTCCAACTTTCGCAAATGCTTTTTGCAAAGTTCCAACAAAGACATCTAAAGACCCACCTATAACGTTTCCAAATGTATTTAAAAAAAAATTTCCTATACTTTTTATGGTCGCTTTGAAATTATCTAAAGTTTCACGAGGTTTTATAAAGGCGTTTGCAAGCGTTTCACCAATTTTTGAAACAACATCCATAAAATTGTTTAAAACGGTCTTAGCAACCGCCATTGCTGTATTCCACTTATTTTGCCCCTCCTCTGAACTTTTAAAATAAGCAATTAAAGAACCTATTGCAGCAATTACAAGTCCAAAAGGGCCTAACATGACTTTTAACGCCCCTCCAATCATTTTCATTGCAGAAGTGAACCCTTGTGAGGCTGGTATTGCTTTATTTACACTTTCTGTATAATTACCAACATTTATCCGTTGTTTTTTCAGTTTGTCTGAATTTTCTGTTATTGCTTTGTTGTTTTTGTCAATTTCTTTATTTATTTCTTTAAGCCTTTTAGCACCCTCTTTTGTGTTCAAATCTAATTTGTTACGTTCAGCTCGCAAGGCGGCGTTTGCATTTGCCAGTTGCTCTAAAGTGCCTAACTGGATACTTTCATTTTCTTGCAAAGAGATTAAAGCCTTTTCATTATTTCTATATTCTTTTTGCAGCTGTTTTAATTCAACGGTTTGTTTTATATACTCCTCTGTATTGTCTTGTCCGTTTTTTTTAGCTTCTTTTAAAGCTTCTTTTAAATCGCTTATTTTTTTATTTAATTCGGCGCTTTCTTTTACTGCCTTGTCGTAGTCGATAACAATTTCAGCTATTTTAATTTTTTCCATATCATTTTATTTTAATAAGTTCAATTTCTGTTAAATCTTTTCCTTGTGGGTTAAAATTCAAAATCTTAGATAAAAAGAAATAACCATTTAATTTTTGAACGTAATACATTTTAAAAAACTCCAAATTGTGAATATCGTTAATATTTAATTTTTTTCTAATTTTATAAACTTTTGGGTATTGCACCATTTTAGCAAATTGGTTATACTCATTTTGCAATCCATAAACATCATTAACATCGCACGCCTTAATCGTAGAATGCTCCCCGCCAAAATCAACCACACAATTTAAAGCAATATTTTTATCTTCTCGCTTTATCATGAAAGTAAAATTTGAAAAACATTTATCGTTCGTGAAATCTAAATATATTTTATTATTGAAATTCACAATTTCGGGAACAAAGGCATTTATCGTAAATGCGCTTTCTATGTTTCCTATTTCAATATTTTTATTTTCACACTTAAAATATTTTGAAGTTGGTATGGGGTTTTCTGCATCAGAAAAAGTTATGTAATTATTTTGTTTTATATTTTCAATTAAAGGGTAAAAGCTGTACTTGTCGTCTATATTTTTAGAGAAATTAACAACCTCAGCATTTTCAATATTATCTAATTTTCTGATAAAATATTTGTTTTTCAAAAAATCAAAATCTAAAATGCAATTAAAAACCCTCAATGTGGTTGAAAATAAATCATACAAAGTTAAATTTTCGTAATCCTTTGTTGTTTCAAAAGGCAAAAAAGGTAAATCCAAAACTTCAAAGTGCCAACCAAAAGCATTTTGATTAATATTTATATTTCTCGCCGGTATTGTTATTTGATTAAAAACAGTATCGTTAAAAAGATTACCCTCAAACACCTCTCGCACGCCTAAATCCTGTTCAAAAAAATCTTCTATAAATTCAAAAACGTGTTTTAATTTTATTTGAAACATTCCTCCATTTGCGTTTTCTGTTCGTAAATATTTCGTTTGGTCTCTTTTGTCTAAAAATTCATCGTCAATTTCTAAAGTATTAAAATTTGAGTAGGAAATATGTAGTGATACATGTTCGTAATCATTTCCGATTTTCCCGACAAAATCCGTATAACTTTCTGAAACTTCTGAATTTAAAACAGGCAAACTGGACCATTTTAAAAACTCGGTTAAAAAATCAAAAAAAGGCACTTTCAAGTTATCAAAGAAACTCGGCTTTTCAATTCCAATCAAATTTATACGGTCATTAATTTCCGTTATTGCTGCCTTTCCATTATTTATAATCTTATAATTATTTAGAAAATAATCAAATTTAAAGTTTCCGTATATTTTATTTGATAACGAAAAAGGTTTGCCCGCATGTTCAATTAACTTCATGTTTTTTGAAGTTTTAGGTATTGAGAAGTTGTTCGTTACGGCCGTCCTTATCGTTGTGGGGTTTTCAAAATCGAAATTTTGTAAGGTTACACCAATAGCCGTATCGCTGTCAATGTCAACATCTATATTGTCAAATCGAAGTAATCGCATAATTTTGAGGTAATTTAACTGTTAACTTAATAGTTCTAAAATTACGTAATGTTTTTATTTGCTCATTGTTTTCAACCTCAACTCTTACCCATTTGCCTTTTTCAAGCAAATAAACTCGCGGACTTGAGTATAAGTCCTCCAACACTTCCATTTGCTGTTCAGAAACATACGCAGCCAAAGTAACACTCTTAGAAACACTGTAACCAATATTATCTGTTGTAGCTTCTGCACTTTCTAAATTATACGTGCTTTTAGAAATTTCTCCTATCTTTTCTTTTGTCAATTCCGTTGTGAAATTTCCAGAAAATGGAAAAAAACGATACCGCCCGTATTTATCTAAATATTTCACATATTTATTACAATTCTTTAAAACGTCCACTGTCGCAATAGACCGCTCTTGTCCGTTTATAACGAGTTTAACCTCGTGTTGTCCTATTTGGTCAAAAACTAATTTGACTCTGTAAAATCCTTTGTTAACTCTCATGGCTCGCAAACATAAACAAGTTGAACATCGTATAAAACGTTATCTTTTCCGACAAACACCCAAAGTTCGCCGTTTGTTTTTGCCGTCAAATGACACGGCTCGTAAGTAGGTACGAATTTAGAACCTGCACTTGAATAGAAATTATGTATAGGCTTCGCATTTGCTGGTAAATTTCCAATCTTTACACCGTTCGGGTAAACATCGCTTCTAATCCATTTGTTTGATAAAAAAGAAAGAGTTAAAATACAAATCTGCCCGACCCTATGAACACGCCCTGAAAGGTGTGTTTCCGAAAACGTGTTCGGGTGCTGCGTAGAGAAATCCACACTCATAAGTTGAGGTGTTTGTAAGATTGCATATTCCGATTTATCCATTTTATTTGTACTCAAAAATGCGAAATCAGCTACACTCGCAGCCCCTATGCTGCTTCTCGCTTGCAACCCATTTGCAGAAAGTTCCGAAAGATTGTTGCTAATTAACAACGCCCCCGAAGTTCTGTCAAAATAAGAAATCAAATCAGCGAGTTGTATGTTTTCGCTCTTAGTGTCTTTTTTTCCTATTGCAAAACGATAATCCGTTGTTGGTGCTTTGTTTTCTGAAAGTTCAAATAATTTTCGCCCCTCAATAACTTCTGTTTGTTCAAAGAAAATGTAAAGCACATTTGTTCCCTCAATTTCTTTATTGCAAAAAATACGTATAATATTTTCGTCCACAACTTGCAATAAGTCAGGCATGCTTCTGTCATAGCCGTCTTTATCATACCACTTAATGGAGACCTCTGTTGTGGGCACCCCCGAAAACATAGGGTTTGAAGTCCAAACGTATTCAAAAACAAAATTTGCGTCTAAATCCGCATTTGTAAATTCTTTTTTAACAACTCCCATAATTTTATAATTTTATTAAAATATTATCTTCAAAAATAAAGGGCGTCTCGTCAAAATCTAAGGCGTAATTACCCTCAATTAATTCGTCATCTAAAGTAATCTGAAAATTATTTCCGTCCATTTCATTGAAAAAATAAACATACACCTCTCCGCCAACGCCCGAAAAATACAACTCATTATGGTTGTAGTAAATATTTTCCAAAGTCTCACTTTCTGAAATTTGAGCCGCTCCATGATGTGCGATTACATCACAATTTACACTTTCAAAAATAGACGTGAAAAACTTTACATTGAACTTTTTTTGAATATTTGGCACAAATGATATTTCATTTTCAGCCGTAAAAAAGTCGTTGAAATCTAACATTTCACTTCTAAAAATTTCATCTGCTCTAAAAAAATATTGTCGAATATTACTTGCAACATCTTTATACGGTGTTGCTACAAAATTCAATACCTCACCACTTTCTGTTGTGATATCAACATAAACGGTCGGCGGCATTGGTTCTGAATAAGTAACCTCAACAATAAAGAAGACTGGAGAATGAGCAGCTAAAATGTTGTTTTCATTTTTAATGTTATTTTGTATGAATTTTATCATGCTTTTATTTTTTTAATTACATCTGAATTTAATTCTTTCATTTTACCCCCCCCTACATTTTCAACAATTTTGTCGGCTCTTTCTTTTGTGAAAATTTCTGCAAATATATCTGGTCGCTTATTTACGCCCTCTTTTTTAATTTTATGAACGATGGCCCACGCCAATGCATCCATATTATTTGTAACAATCCCTTTGTCTTCAACCCATTGCCTTATGGGTTGAAAAGGCGGTTGCTTTCCCGGACCTCTTTGATTTTCCATAAAATACGAGTGCTTAGCACCAAGTATCGTGCCTACTATTTGAGTTCCTGAATCTGAAACATTATACTCTATTTCTTTTTCAAAACGCCCCGAAGCTCGAAAGTCCAAGTCATCATAACGTTTGATGAAGTCATCAATTAATATTTGTAATTCTTTTTCCATTTAATCTAAAACAAAAGAAACATTGTACATGACATAATCCACATTTACATCGTCTTTATTAATTTCAAAACGCCCTTCTAAGTTTGAAACTTGCATATTATTTTCACAAGCAAAATCAGTAATTAAATTTGTTAAAATTTTATATAATTTTTCTAATCTTAAATCATATTTTTGCATTGGCGTCTCGTCTAAATTTGCGTGCGTTTTAAATTCACATTTTTGGCCAAGCATAACGCCGCCTGTGTATGTTATCTTTTGGACTGCACCATTTGCAACTTCTAATTTAAAATTAAAATCACAAACAAATATTTTCTTATGTGGTTTAAAATCGTAAGAGTCTGTCAAGGCATTTCTGTATCCCTCAGAGCCATAAAAAAAATAAACACCCTTACTCTCTATGTATTTTTTTAAAGTCGATATAAATTCAAATCTTTTCATAATTGGTAAATAAATGTCAAATATACACTATTATTTTCCTTTTCGCAATTTTGACTTTTGATAATCGTACTTTTTTTTTCTGTACAATAATTCATTGAAACATCTATAATATTCAGTATTTTCAATTTCTTTCTGCAAAGCTGGGTTTCCGCCGCTTAATTCTGAAATTTGACAAAAGAAACCTAATTCGTTAAAAATGTCAGTATCTGAACTTCCTGAAAGTTTTTCGACCTCTAAATTATTTATTACCTCAATTTCATATTTAACATAATTTATAAATCTAAAAAAATCGTCTAAAAAAACATTGGCTGGCTTTAAATCCGTTGTGAGTTCAAAAACCTTTATCAAATTAAAAAAAGTAGGGTTGCTCAAAAGCACCTGCACTTGACGAACTTTGTCAAACGAAAATTCATGTAAAGGTTTAATGTTGAAAATGTTCACTGAATCAGTGAATATATTTGCGTATTTAATTAAGAAATTATACATTGATTTGTCTTTTAAATCAAAATATTGCTTTACTGTGATTCTGTCAAAGTCGCTTATCTGCATGTTAAAGTTGGTTTTACACGTTTATTAATTTCAAACTTCATCCTCATCATTAAACAATCGGCAAAGTCGGGAGAATCTGGCATATCTTTTTTTGATATTACTTGCAGTTTTTGTTCTCTATCAAAATTAACCTGCTTGATATACTGCAATTCTTTTACTATCTGCTCTCGTTCGTCTTTTGATTCAATATAAATCGAGTTAGAGTTTACCTTTGCCGCTAAGTCAAAATAACACTCCGAACGCATATTGTTATAATTTCCCGTAGCTCTTTCGTTTCCTATAAATCCTTTACATCGTAGTATATCAACAACACCACCGCCGACACCGTCCTCATCTGCTATTGTATTCGAGTTCGGAACACTATACTGTCGCTGCAACCCCCTTACAATGTTTGCAAGTTCATCTATTCTATTAGTATCATAAGACAGAATCTTAACAACACGAAACCCCTCCCATATCATTATCACACTTTTATCTTTACCTAAACGAGCGACATCAATAGTCATATACTTATTGCCGCCCGAAACATGAGTGTTTGTAAATAAATCTACACATTTTTCGTAATCCATTAATAACGTAGGGTCATCGTCATAATCCCAATTCCCGTACAATAACCTTTGTTTTGACTTCTCATCAAGTTTATGTAGGTTGTTTATATAATGCTTCGATATGTCGGGATTGTCCGTTACAAGCGATTGTATAAAAAATCTGTACGGCTCTAAAGTGTTTTCTCGATGCGGCTTGTAAAATTCATCATACAAGAACCCCTTTGAGGGGTTGCACGTTCCAAACAATTTAGGAATCAAACCGTTTTCGTCTAACTTGTACCTTATTCGAGAGTTTACAATTTGCCACGCCTTACGTGTGATTTGCGAAACTTCATCGATAAAACCCCCTGTTATTTCGAGAGAACCAAGCTCGTCAAATTCTGGGTCTGATGGATAGTAAAACAAATCTTTGAGGAATATCTCCGAACCGTTATAAAACTTAATACTGTTTGATTGCGAGTTGAGATTAAAATGAGTGTTTGGTTTTACCCCCTGCATCGCTGCGACTTGAAAGAATGAATTTAATGTAGTTTCTTTTAATGTTTTTAGCTTAGCCCGACCCATGAGCCAACGAGTATTAGGATATTTTAGAGACTGTTTTAATAAATAGTAACAGCCGAGAAAGGATTTGCCTCCTCCCGCAGCTCCACCAAATACCCCCTCTGTGTGTATGTTGTCTTCGAGTAAATCTATCGCTTTAGTTTGTTTCTTGTTCAGAATCATACGTCTTTGTTTCTTTGAATGAGATTGTCGATTCCTGTTTTTGCTCGATATACTGTTGATTTAACAAGCGATGTTCTTCGGGTGTGCATATCAATCTGTACAACGCCAATAACTCTGCTGCCTTTTCAGATTTATACAACTTTGCTCTGATACTCGATTTTGTTTTGATTTTGTTTTGCTCAAGCATTTCCTTTAAGGTGTCCAATTCGTCCGAACCATCGGGAAAATAATCGTAAAAAGTAGAACGTGAGCACGGAATAAAAGCAACAACATCTTTAATAGAGAATAGATTGTTTTTCTCAATCGCCTCTTTTGCTTGTTCGTATATTTTCTTTTGCTTGTTTTTCATAATATTTTATTTGTAATATAATCTAATAACCTCATATTGAATAGGCTCTTTTTCTTTTAGAACTATTTCACTTTCTTTCGTGCAAGAAAACATTGCAGCAATTCCGATTAAAATGATTAATTTTTTCATAGTTTTATTTTCTGAATTAGTATGTTTCGTATAATATCCATTTTACAAATATAGTGTATTTTAGT
>FZPS01000018.1_pt201 | contig 15715 bp, 16 predicted proteins | sample 1817821 | NCBI WGS metagenome assembly FZPS01 (sample SAMEA104158645, study PRJEB21678) | metagenome | place: Germany | collected 2015-04-21 | reverse complement strand
ACTTTACCTTTATGCTTTCCTTGGGGTTTTGGGAAATAATGATGCCTTCCTCAACATCAGTATCATACCGCCGCTCATCAACAACCAGAACCAAACCGCTGGATCTGAGAATCTCTCTGGCGGTATCTTCGTCATAGCCTTCTATAAGGGGAACCGGAACATCCCTTACAATAAAATTTTGTTTAAATATACTGCTGATAACCATAAAAAGTACCAGCAAAACTGCTGCAGCAGCAATGGCTGATATGGTCACAAGAACCCAGCCGCGACGCTTGTCCGGAGGGTTTTCACCACTTTCTCCGTTTGGCTGCCCTGCTTCCGGACTTGACTTCTCATGGCCGTTAATAACAGGAATGATGCGGGTATCCATATTATCATCCACAAATCGCCGGACATAAGCCCCATCAGGTTCTTCCAGCGCCCTGTTCAAGTCATCAAGCATTTCGGCGGCGTTATCATATCTGTTTTTTAATTCCTTTTCAATGGCTCGTTCAATTATAAACTGAATGCTCCTGGGAATATTGGGATTGATTTCCACCGGAGGTATGACTTTTTCCTGTATATGCTTCAATGCCACAGATATGGCACTGTCTCCTTCAAAGGGAACTACCCCCGTCACCATTTCATATAAAACAATGCCAAGGGAATAGATATCTGATTTTTTATCTACATACCCGCCCCTTGCCTGCTCGGGTGAAAAATAATGAACCGAACCTATAACATTGGCACCGGCCATGGTTACGGTAGAGGAAGTCACTGCTCTGGCTATTCCAAAATCCGCTACCTTTGCTATGCCTTCCTTGTTAATCAGGATATTTTGCGGTTTAATATCCCGGTGAACAATGTTGTTCTCGTGTGCATGATGCAGGCCTGCACATATCTGACAGGCAATTCGAACGGCTTCCTCACTGGAAAGCCTGCCCTTTCTCCGGATATAGTCCTTTAGTGTCATTCCATCAACATATTCCATTACAATATAATGAATATCGTTTTCCTGTCCTACATCATACATATTTACAATATTTGGATGAGACAGGCTGGCTGCCGATTGGGATTCTCTCTTGAATCGTTCTACAAATTCTTCATTTTCCACCAGATCCGGCCGCAAAATCTTAACTGCCACATATCTGTTGAGAAGATGGCATTTGGCTTTGTAGACCACCGCCATGCCGCCGCCGCCTGTTTTTTCCAGGAGTTCGTACCGTCCCCCCAGTATTTTACCCAGCAAGGACGTCACCCCTCTTTCCCATGCCGGAATATCTGGCAACGGCTACGGTAATATCATCGGAGCCCCCTGCTTCCAAAGCTGCCCTTCCCAGCCTGTCAGCCAGTTGCTCCATGGAAATATTCTGGGGCATATCCTTTATATGCTCTTCCAGATCTATATAGTTAATCAAACCATCCGTGCACAGCAAAACCATGTCTCCTGTCTCCAGATTCTTTTCGAAGCAATCAATTCGCAGCCTGCCTTCAGTACCCAGTGCTCTGGTGATAACGTTTTTTTTGGGATGAAGATGCATTTCATCATGGGTGATGCTGCCATTATCCAGAAGCTCCTGAACCAGAGAGTGATCTTTGGTGATCTGATAAACTCTTTTTTTACGAATCAGGTAGCATCTGCTGTCTCCCACATGAGCCACATAAAGGCGATTTTCATCAAATACTGCCATGGTCAGGGTAGTGCCCATACCCGACAAGTGCGCTTCCGAACGGGATAATGCATATATCTTATCATTGGCCAGCTCCATTGAATGCTGGATTGCTTTTATCAGCACCTCTGCAGATTGGAGCTTGTTTTCCATTTCGAGGAAGTATGAGACAATATTTTCGACTGCAAGCCTGCTGGCCAAATCGCCTGCATTGTGACCTCCCATTCCGTCAGCTACAATTATGAAGGCAGGTCTTCTTTGACTGTCTTCAGGTATGTAAAAATGATCTTCATTGGATTTTCTTTGCAGACCCCTGTGACTGAATGCACCGTATTCCATTGGAACCCCCCTCAAATCCTTTGATATTTCCCATTGGAGCTTTCTGCTTCCTCGGTTTTGAAATCTGCTGTTCCGTTTAAGAAAGAAGCTTTCAGTTGACCACAGGCTCCCTGAATGTCCGGGCCCATTTCACGTCTGCGGGTCACGGATATTCCGGCAGATTTCAGAACGGATTCAAACTTGTTTATTACCTGAATGCGGCTCCGTTTACTGCTGCTGTGCATGTTTTCGTTCAGTGGAATCAGATTGACATGGCAGGGAAACTCTCTTAAAATGTATGCCAGTTCTTCGGCATGCTCCGGTTTGTCGTTTTCATCCTGAATCAAGGCATATTCGAAGGTAACCCTTCTCCCGGTCTTTTCAAAATAGTACCTGGAAGCCTCAATCACATCCTTGATGGAATAGACATTTGCTATCCTCATTATTCTCCTGCGCATTTCATCATTGGATGCATGGAGAGATACGGCCAAATTAATGCTGATTCCTTCATCAGCCAGCAAACGGATTTTCGGTACCATTCCGCAGGTAGACAAGGTAATGCTTCTCCAGCCCATATTGAACCCTTTTGGATTATGACTCTGATGAAGAAACTCCAAAGTATTGTCATAATTGTCCAGAGGTTCACCGCTGCCCATAAGGACCATGCCGGTAATCCGGCCCCATCCCAATTCCGAAATATCGCGGTCTGTTATTAAAAGCTGAGCTGTCATTTCACCCACAGACAGATTTCGTACCAGGCCGCCTGCTCCGGAAGCACAAAAGCTGCAGCCCATGGCACAGCCCACCTGAGTTGACAGGCACAGGGTATTGCCATGATGATATTTCATAACAACACACTCTATTATATTATTATCACCCAGTAAATACAAATACTTTATGGTATGCCTGTCCTTGGAGATCAATCGTTTCAGAAGCCGAAGGGTCCCGATGGAATATTGGCTTTCCAGCTTCAGTATGAGCGTTTGGGGCAGATTGGTCATTTCATGAAAGGAGGTTACTCCCTTCTTATACAGCCATTCATAGATCTGTTCTCCTCGAAAGGATTTTTCCCCCATGGAAATCAGATCCCTTTTTATCTCATCCAGGGATTTACTGAGAATATCTGTTTTATGTTCCAATTTAACTCGTCCTCCGCAATCTGGCTATAAAAAAGCCGTCTATCCTGTGCCGGGAAGGTATTATCTGCACCATTCTGTTTTGGACAGCTGTATGCAGGGTGTCCGGCATAAAGGATAATGGATCTTCCAACAGAAAATCTGGGTGGTTTCTTAAAAATCCTGCAACGATATCATGATTTTCTTCAGGGTTAATGGTACAGGTACTGTATACCAAAACCCCGCCCGGTTTAAGATATAAGCTGCAGGCAGACAGGATCTTTGCCTGGATTTCCGGCAGCCCCTTCAAATCGTTTGGTGTCAGCCGCAATTTAATATCCGGTTTTTTATGTATGATTCCCAGACCGGAACAAGGCGCATCAATCAGTATTCGATCAAATTTATTCATCCATTCAGCGTTCTCTATGGCCGCATCCATCACAAGAGGCTGTACAATTTCCGCACCCATGCGTTTTCTATTCCGTTCAATCAGGTCCACCCTGTGGGGATGGATATCCCAGGCAGCAACCCGTCCCTGTCCATTCATAAGCTCTGCCATATGAATTGCCTTGCCTCCGGGAGAACTGCAGGCATCCAGTACAGTCTCACCCGGCTTGGGATCTACTATATGAGATACCAGAATGGAGCTTTCTCCCTGTACTGTAAAAAAGCCTTTCTGATAGTATATGTTTGATTCAATGTCTCCGATATTTGAAAGGCATAAGGCTTCACTTAAATGAAATCCGTCCTGAACTTCCATGCCATGCGGCCTGAGTAATTCCTTCAGCCTGTCTTTAGTAATTGAAGAATGAACCCGAATTGTTGTTATATTATTTGCGCCAATTGGCTTAAGGATGTCTTCAGCGGTTTCCTTTCCGAAATCCTTAATCCATTTTTCCACTAACCACAAGGGATAACTGTACTTAACCGAAAGATTCTCAGCAAACGGCAGACTGGGATCAGGTATTTTAAGCTCTTCCTTGCACCGGGCAAGATTGCGCAGAATACCGTTCACCAATCCCTTTAATGCAAACAGACCGTGCGCAATGCATAGCTTGACGGCCTCATTGCAGGCAGCGGAATCAGGTACCCTGTCCATATAAAGAATTTGATATGCCCCCATCCGCAGGATGTTTGCAATCCAGGGATTGACCCGCCTCAAATCAGCGAGTTTTCCCAGCAGATAATCAATTGTAATTTGTTTCTCCAGAGTGCCGTATACCAGCTGCGTAACAAAAGCAGCGTCCCGTCCGGTCAGGGAGCGGTTCCGCAAGATCTCCTTCAGACTGATATTTGGCAAAACGTTTGTCCTGATTTACTTCCTTAAGGACCTGCAAGGCTGCATGACGGTCAGGATCATATTTTTGATTTCTTGGGCTGTTTTGTCTCATATTATCCGCCTGCCTGATTCACCTTTCGCTAATGTCCCAGGCGGATGCCAACCGCAACCGGGTTACCTCTCAGGTATTCCAGATCGGACATGGGCCTTCCGCCAGGCACCTGCAGTTCCTTTATCCTCAATATCCCCCGGCCGCAGGCGACTATCAGCCCATTTGTCCGGTCAGCACACAACACTGTTCCAGGATCATGCTTTTCATTAGTTGAGTATTCCCTGACAGAGGCCTTCCATACCTTGAGGCGCTTACCGTTAACAAAGGTAAAAGCACCCGGCCAGGGGGTTAAGGCTCTGATATGATTATTAATCTCAGCAGCTGATTTACTCCACTGGATTTCCCCCATGGTTTTTTCTATCTTGCTGCAATAGGTAGCCTTTTCAGAATTCTGAGGTTTACCCTCCGGCCTGCCCTTCTCAAACATATCCAAAACTTCAGAAATCATGGTTCCTGCCAGATGGGCCAGTCGATCATGGAGCTGACCCGCATTCTCATCCGGATTGATGGCAAGCTCTTTCGCGTATATTATATCTCCGGTGTCCATACCGATATCCATATATATTACGCTTACCCCCGTCCTGTCCCTGCCGTCAAGCAGGACCTGTTGTATGGGAGAAGCACCGCGGTATTCAGGCAGCATAGATGCATGTATATTGATGCAGCCTAAAGGCGGAATGTCCAGAAACTCACCTGGCAGAATCTGCCCATATGCAGCTGTAACAATAAGATCGGGTGCCAGACTCCTTATTTGCTCCATAAATATCTGGTTGCCCCGCACCCGCAGCGGCTGATAAACCGGAATCTGATTTTTTTCAGCCCATACCTTTACCGGAGGCGGCGTAAGAAGCTTTCCTCTGCCTTTCGGCCGATCCGGCTGTGTGATAACGGCTATGAGCTCATGATCGCTATTTCTTATCGCCTCCAGTGCAGGAAGAGCAAAATCAGGGGTTCCCATAAAAATAATCCTAAGCAATTAATAATCCTCCAAACAAAAGCTTATTCTTCCGGCAGTTCCGGAAGGGCCTTGTCGATAAAAAGAATGCCGTCCAGGTGATCCAGTTCATGGCATAAGGCTCTTGCCAGCAGCCCCGAGCCTCTTACTTCTATTTCCCTGCCCTGTCTGTCCAAAGCCTTTACCACTACATGGGCAGGGCGGTTTACTTTCATTCTGACATCGGGTATGCTCAGGCAGCCTTCATATTCAGTCTCCTCGCCGGATTGCTCAATGAACTCAGGGTTGATCAAGGCCAGCAGTCCTTCGTCTTCGCCTGTGTCCACAACCACGATGCGCTTTAAAACACCTACCTGGGGAGCTGCCAGACCCACGCCTTCAGCATGGTACATGGTATCGATCATGTCATCAATGAGTGTTTGTACCCTGTCATCAATTTTTTCTACTTTCTTAGCCTTCTTACGAAGGATCTCATCCTTCTGATAGTGCTTAATCTTTCTTATAGCCATATAATCACTCTTTCTATAATAAACTGAGTGGATTGAAATCCAGGGCAACAGTGAGAGAGTCGTTATAAAACTCCCCGTCCAGCTCATCTGTGAGCCTGTGATAGGCATCCCTGAACTTCCAATCTGCCCGAATCCGTATTAGAACCTGCCAGCGGTACTTGTTTTTAATCCGACCGATAGGTGCCTGGTAGGCCCCCAGGTCCAGCAAGCCTTTCTTCAGCAGATCCGTATTCTCAATACGCTTCTTTAACCATTTTACCATATTTTTCGCAAACTGTATCAATTCCTTCTCCCGCTCTCCTGAAATCAGTACACGGATGATATGAGAATAAGGCGGATAGTTAAATTGATGCCGGATTTGAATTTCCCTGTTGAAGAATCCGGTATAATCATGGCGGGCAGCAAATTGAATGGCATAATGCTCCGGCTGATAGGATTGAACCACTACCCGTCCTGGCCTGTCTCCCCGCCCTGCACGACCCGCCACCTGAGTAATCAACTGGAAGGTTTTCTCACAGCTGCGATAATCCGGCAGGTTTAAAGCTGCATCCGCTGCCAGCACTCCTACCAGCGTGACCTTGGGAAAATCCAGTCCTTTGGCAACCATTTGAGTGCCGAGCAGGATATCATATTCCTCTCTTTCGAAAGCATCCAAAATTTTGTAATGTGCTCCTTTTCTGCCGGTTGTATCCGCATCCATACGCAAAAGCCGGGCAGCAGGAAAAAGACTTTTCAACTCCTCTTCCACTTTTTGCGTACCCATGCCGAAATGTCTTATATATTTGCTGCCGCATTCCGGGCAGACCTTCGGATACATCTCGGTATATCCGCAGTAATGGCATTTCAAAGCCTGGCCTTTGGCATGGTAGGTTAAGGAAACATCACAATTGTGACACTTGATTACGTAACCGCAGCTCCTGCAGGATACAAACCGTGCATACCCTCTTCGATTGAGTAGAATTATTGACTGTTCTCCTCTGCTGAGAGTATCGTTCAGGGCTTGATACAATGTATCGCTGAACATGCTTCGGTTTCCCATTTCCAGCTCACGCCGCATGTCAATAATTTCTACAGGAGGCAGAGCCTGGTAATCCGCCCGGTTTATCATCTCTACCAGGTGATATTCACCCAGCAGGGCCCTATGATAGTCTTCCAGGGCAGGTGTAGCGCTGCCCAGCACCAAAACCGCGCCATCCAGTTCACATCGTTTTTTTGCAACGTCCCTTGCATGATAGCGGGGACGTGATTCCGATTTGTAGCTGTCCTCATGGGCTTCATCAAGAATGATGAGGCCCAGCCGTTCCATAGGAGCAAATACAGCAGAGCGGGCGCCAACGACAATTTGCACCTCATTGCTTCGAATTTTTCTCCACTCATCATATCTCTCACCCAGAGACAAACGACTGTGAAGTATAGCCACCTGATCCCCAAACCGGCCTTTGAATCGGCTTACAGTCTGCGGCGTAAGGGAAATTTCAGGCACCAGCACTATCACCTGCTTGTTAAGTGCAATTGCATCCTCTGCAGCTTTCATATAAACCTCAGTTTTGCCGCTCCCTGTCACACCGCGCAGGAGTATGATTCCACTGCCTTTACGAATGCATTCTCCTATTTTTTTCGCGGCTGCTTCCTGTTCCTGATTGAAGACCGGAGGTCTGGTAGGTCCATGTATGACAGGCCATGGATCACGATAAATATCCTCCTCTTCAATTACTATATATCCCCGTTTCTCAAGCGACTGGATACTGGAACGGGAAGCGCCGGAAAGGTCAATGAGTTCCTGTACCGGCATTGAATCATATTGCTGCAGAATTCTCAAAATGGAAGCCATGCCTGCTGAGTAGCCTTCTACCGCCCTTACCCATTCATCAACCTGATCCGGATCCGATATAATTGCTGTCTTCTGGGTTTTTCCCCTTAGATTAAGCCGCATGCCCGGCGGTATCAGGCATCGTATTGCTTCAATCATCATGCAGTTATATTCCGCCTTCATCCAGGTAATAAGCGGCACAACAGAGGAGTTAAGAGCAGGGTCATGATCCAGCACCTTTCTGATAGGTTTTATTTTTTCTTCCGATACACCAGGCTCGTCATCCAGTGACAAAACATAGCCCTGAACATGACGCCTTCCAAAGGGCACCTGAACCCGTACTCCTACCTGCACCTGTCCAGCCAGATTTTCGGGAATGGAATAATGAAATAATTTGTCCAGCGACGGGTGAACTTGGTCAACTACTACTCCTGCGTATTTGTTTGCCGGCATACACTCCACTCCCCTTAGTTTTACTGAATCAGCATATTTGCCTGCGACCGGTACAGATTGGCAGCTTGCCCTGTCGCAGTAAAAAAAGGTACCTTGTACCTTTTTACTTAATTCCGTCTCTTGTGCGCTTGTAGCTTATTAAGCCTTCTTCTATCTCTCTGACAGCAGTTGATACAGGCTTGTCTGCGGCGTTTTCCGCATCAACCAGGGGGGCTGCTCCGGAAACCAGCTGCCTCGCCCTTTTGGCCACTTCAACTACCAGAGTGTATCTGCTGTCCACTTTAGTCATTAATGAATCCAAAGTCGGGTAAATCATCTTCTATATCCCTCCCTGCAGTTTCATAATTAATTCGCTGTTTCGATCCACACGGCATTTCTCTGCCAACACAATTGCTTCCATTTTTCTTACTGCTTCCTCTACCTTGTCATTTACCACCACATAATTATAGCGCTTTATGAAATTTATCTCTTCAAAGGCGCAGTTGAACCGCTTAATAATAACTTCCGGATTCTCAGTTCCCCTTTTAACAATGCGCTTTCTTAGTTCTTCCATGGTTGGTGGAACAATAAAAATAAAAACTCCTTCATCAAAGCGTTCCTTTACCTTAAGCGCCCCCTGTATATCAATTTCCAGTATTACATCGCGTCCTTCCATCAGCTTCTGCTGCACATATCTGCGGGGGGTGCCGTAATAGTTGTCGTACACTTTTGCATACTCCAGAAACTCATTCCTCTCAATCATGTTTTCGAATTCCTGACGACTTCTGAAAAAGTAATTCTTCCCCTCCACTTCCGTCGGCCGGGGAGACCTGGTGGTGACTGATATTGATAATTCAGTTTCTGGATTTCGACTGAGCCACTCCCTGCATACAGTTCCCTTACCCGCCCCGGAAGGGCCTGAAACCACAATTAGCAATCCTTTTTTTCTCATGGTTCTGTCCTTTCAAAGTATGATTACTGTCGTGTATTACCTATTCCTCATCCGTCATTGATGTCGACGAGTCCCTGGAGTGAAGACGATGAGCGACGGTTTCAGGTTGAACTGCAGAAAGGATCACATGATCGCTGTCGGTGATAATAACTGCACGGGTCCTGCGGCCGTATGTGGCATCTATCAGCATTCCCCTGTCCCGCGCGTTCTGGATGATTCTTTTGATGGGAGAGGACTCCGGACTGACAATGGCAATCATACGGTTAGCGGACACAATATTGCCATATCCTATATTCACTAATCTGATCCCCATATTTCATATCCCTGCTTTCTTGACTTGCTATTCTATGTTCTGAATCTGCTCGCGTATTTTTTCTATTTCACTTTTTATGTTAACTACATGATTGGTGATCTCTATATCCGATGATTTAGAGCCTATTGTATTGACTTCACGGTTCATCTCCTGTACGATGAAATCAAGCTTTCTGCCAACAGAACCACCTGTACTCAGGGTTTTCTGCAGCTGTGCCAGATGACTCTTCAGCCGTATAATCTCTTCTGTGATATTTGAACGTTCGGCAAAATATGCTACCTCTGTCTGAAACCGCACTTCATCCAGCTCCGTGTTGTTCAGAAGTTCCTTCAGTCTCTGTTCCAGCTTGTAACGATATTCATCCACTACAAGAGGAGAACGCTGCTCTACATTACTTAGCATATCACCAATGACACGACAGCGCGCGCCGATATCCTCAGCCAGGAAGCTTCCTTCCTTGCAGCGCATATCCAATGCCACTTGAAGAGCGTCATCCAAAGCAGAAAAAAACAGACGCCTCAATTCATTTTCGTCTTCCTCAGGCTCGGTAATGATAAATATATCGTCCATACCGGACATAACAGCCAGATCCGGTTTGCCTTCCAGGCCGAACCTTTCAGTCAGATTCAAAAATGCGGAATAATATGCATCTGCTGCCGGTTCGTTGAGAGTAACTTCAATACCGTTCTTTGCTTTGCTTTTATAGCTGACATGGACCTCAACTCGTCCCCGTGAAAGTCTATGCTGGATATGTCTCCTTGCATCATCTTCCAAAATAGACAGGGCCCGCGGCATACGCAGGCTTATATCCAGATAGCGGTGATTGACAGTTTTCAATTCTATGGTAATCTCCCTGTTGTCATTTTCTGCCCTGCCCCGGCCAAAACCCGTCATGCTCCTGATCATAAGCCCTGCCCTTTCTCCTTTACATACCGTAGCTTCCGGCTGTAAATATAAAATATTCTTCCTTGTATTATAGCCCAGTTTCGGCATTCTTTGCAAGCTTTTCATAGAAAGTCCGCCCTCCTGAAGAATCTGTGTTTGGAAATACCGATTCACCGGCTGTAATACCATGCATCTAAAATTCAATAACATTTCTACATTGCCCCTTATCTGCATATCCATAGTATAAGCAAAATTATGTTTGGAGGTATCTCATGGGTTTGTCAATAACAGGAAACCCCGTTCTGGATTTCGTTATTATCCAGACAACGTCTATCTTGTATTTATCGGAAGCGGCACTTCCATTGATAAAGTGGCAGCATTCGGAGGATGCTTCCCTGCGCAGCATGTCCGTACAACCCATAGCTGCATGGTATGAGAAAGCAGCCGGTACCCGAATGAAAAAAACTTCCAAAGCTGATCGTCCCTGTCTGAAAACGACAGGCTTCAGCATTCAGGTCCTGTCCCGTCTGGCTGCCATCCTTCCTGATTACAGGTTGGAATCCTGCCTGGCAAAACCTTTTTCTAATATGGAATGGAAGACCACTGCCGCTTTGCAGCTTCAGTATTGCCTGGAGTATCAGAAGGAATACACCTGTACCCGGGAAGAACTGGCTTCTGTATTGGAGGGCGGAGCTTATTTCCTTCAATCCGGAATTTCCCCTGATGATGCCGGCGATTATCAGCTGGGTTTACAAAGCTTATATGATAATCTTTCAGCAGAAATTGATACCCTTAGATTAAGTACAATGGAGTTGGCTTGCATTATACGGGCAATATCAGCATGGCAGAAACAGAATAATGTGCATCAAAGAAGCGGCTTTCTTACATCTCTGGTGCTTGAAGTATTGAATCGAAAAAACCGCTCCGGGTTGTTCCATTATGGCATCGATGGCTTCAGTTCAGCATCCATGGGACAACAATTTTTTATACTTGATGCCTTGCTGCGGTCCTATACCTTAATTCAACTGGATTATGTGCTGGAAGAAATATTCGAGTTCTTCAGCAATCTGTATCAGATTGCCTATGTAGATGCTTTTGATTTATTTGCATTCAAACGCAAAAGCATCAGTTATACAGCCTTTGATACCGGTGCCCTGTTGACATGCCTGAATAACATAGCCAGATATTCTGCTGACCAGTCTGATCAAAAAGCTGTCATCAATAATATAATTGATTCCTTTTTAGAATTTCTGATTCAATCCTATAATCAAAATCATAATCAGGAGTTCCGAAAACTGCTAAGGTGGATATTTCTTTACCGTGAAGGAAAGGCACAAATAAAGGACAAACCCTATGTTCGAACCGTATTCCCAAAAAGGGTGCGTCTTATGTATCCCCGCCTGGAAGTGGACTGGGACCGTAAAGGAATCGTGAATCAAGGTGATATATTTTTTCTCTGTTCCAGCCTGCTTTCCTTATTGGATGAAGAAAGCCGTTTCAGTCCCGCTGCCGGAATCAAACTGGATATTTCATCCCTCCGGTCACTGAAAGCATTATTTGACTTCTTTTTGGGTCAATGAATCTAATCCGTGGAGGTAATTAGCACAGGACTCTTTATATGATGATCCGTATTTTGCTCAAAGGCATAGGAGGCTTGCAGCAAAGCCCCCTCTCCATAAAGCCTGCCAATCAGCTGCATGCCTATGGGCAGTCCTTTGGAATCGAATCCACAGGGAATGGAAACAGCAGGTAATCCTGCCAGATTCACAGGAACCGTATAAGCATCGTATTTGTACATCTCAATAACATTTATTTCCATTTCCCCGAAGAGAAAAGCAGTATCCGGGTTGGTAGGAGTTAAAATAAGATCACATTTCTCAAAGACCCGGTCAAAATCCTCCTTGATAAGCGTCCTGAGTTTGAGAGCTTCTTTGTAATATATCTCATAATTATCATTGCAAAGCCCTGTATTTCCCAATAGAATTCGCTTCTTGACCGACGCACCGAGGCTTTGCAAGCCGCTGCCAACAGCCAGTTCATCCAACTCGCAAATCTCACCTTCCTTATAACCCATGCGCATACCTTTCCCTGCGGTCAGGTTATGTGAAGCTTCAGCAGATGAAATCAACAGATAGGCAGATACTGCATATTCCATATGAGGCAGTGTTATTTCCTCAATCCATGCGCCCATATCCTGGTACAATTTTGCAGCCTTTTCTATTGCCATTCGGACATCGCCGCTAATAGTACCTTCCATCCATCCACGCAGCAGTCCTATTCGCATTCCGGATACATCTTGCTTCAAATAAGAAGTGTAGTCCGGATGACTGATTTTTGCCGACATTCTGTCCATAGGATCAAAGCCTGTTATGACATTCATAACAATTGCGCAATCAGTTACATCCTTGCACATAGGACCCAGTTGATCCAATGAGGTGGCAAAAGGAATAAGGCCATAACCTGAAACTGCACCAAAGCTTGGCTTCATACCCGTAATGCCGCAAAATGATGCCGGCTGCCTTATTGAGCCTCCTGTATCGGAGCCCAGTGAAAACAACACCTGGTCTGCTGCAACAGAAGCAGCTGAGCCGCCGCTTGAGCCGCCGGGTACTCTGTCTGCAGCCCATGGGTTGCGGGTATGAGGAAAAATCGAGCTCTCCCCTGAGGAGCCGATGGCAAACTCGTCCATATTCAGCTTTCCTATCAAAACGGCATGAGCGTTCTTCAGCTTTTTTACCACTGCTCCGTCAATGGAAGGATTAAACTGCTCCATAAGCCGTGATGCACAGGTGGTACGGATTCCCCTGGTACAAATATTGTCTTTTAATGCGAAAGGAATTCCTGTAAGCACATGCAGTTCTTTAGAGTTTGGGTTTTCCCGGAGCCAGTCAGCCTTATCTGCCTGTTTCAAAGCAGCTTCAGGATGTATGGAAATAAAGGAGTGGAGCTTGCTTTCTGTTGCTTCAATCCGCTCCAGTACCGATTTTGTCAGTTCCCTGGAAGATATTTCTCCCCTGTGCAGCAGATCTGATGCTTCATGTATTGTCAGTTTATAGAGTTCCATATCCATTCACTTCCTTTATTCACCGATTCCTGGCGGCTTAAGATATGACCTGCAGAGAGAAAGGCATTCATTTGCTTCTGCTGATCATGTACCTTTATCCGGCAGAGTTATCTTATTTATTTCCACAAAAGAGGTTGGCTCCACTCCTCTGGTATCAGCATTCTTCAAATTGTCCAAGTAGTTCATTATCATATCCAGTTCCATGGCAAATGCGGTCTTCTCTTCCTCCGTTAACCTGATGCAGGACAGCCTTGCCATGGATTCCACATATTCAGCGGTTATTTTCATTTTAATGCTCCTCTTTGCAATAATGTCATTACAGTATTAGGCTTTACTTTCCAAAGCTTTGTTATTCCATAGCATAGACCGGCAGAATTATATGATTAATAAAAACAACCCCCGGGATTCGGCATTGCCTTGCCGGATCACCAGGGGATTTCATAGTAATGCTTTTTACTTAATATAAAATAAAAAACCAAATTCAAACCATTAATTTACTTGAAATACGCAACAATGCCTTTCAGCATACCATAGGCAGCATCCTCGCGGACAGAATCTTTAACTACCATAGCCAGATCATTTGGATTGTTCATAAAACCTACTTCAACCAAGGTGGAAACCAGGTTGTTTTCCCTGAGCACACTGTAATCGCCTGCCAGAGGTTTGGATGAATTCTGGGCGAAATCAGTCGCTTTGTTAGTCTCCTGCAGCATGAGGAGGGACAACTTATAACGTTCATCCGTATTGTAGTTCTTATAGTAATTGGTATTGGTAGAGGGACTGTTGTTGCGATAAAACAGATACATCCCGGAAATATAAGTCTGAGTGGATTCAACTGTAGCATTCAGGTGAATGGATACGTATATCACATCTTTCTGATACTTTTCACGTGTCAAATCCATTACCTTTTTGAGATCCTCGGATGCCGTTCTGGATGTTCCATATTGGTAGATACCCGTACGCTCCTTATAGGCAGGATTGTCAAAGTAGGCCTGGAATCCGCTCAACAATCTCTTTAGTTCAGCTATTTCCGTTTCACAAGCTGTTATCCTGCCGGCTGCTGCCTGCATTTCCTGTTCCAGTGTCTGAATTTCAAGATTGATACTGTCAGCTGCAGAATCCAGCGAAACAATAATTTGATTTAACTCGGAAAGTTGTTCTATAGTTAGCGTTTCATTTCCAAGATAAATCTGATCCTTAACCTTCTGGCTCAATGCACTGCGCAGTTCATCAGCCAATGCCAGTTTACGGATTATCTCCTCTTCAATTTCACTTGCTGTTTCCTCCGAGGATTCGCCTTCATCATGTGCATCATCAACCTCTTCATCTGACTGTTCACCGGATTGTTCAGCAGATGAATTCAGCAAAATATCCGGATATTGTGCAACCAGCTCTTCCAGTTCAACCAGAATTTCTCTGTAGTCTTCCAGATTGGTTCTGTCTTCTTCCGAAGCTGATATTTCCGCCTGTTTATCGGATACCTCCTGCTCAGCCTGTGCTTTGCTGTTTTGCTGCTCTTCGATTTCCATATCCAGCACAACCTTGTTGGCAAAAGCAGAACGGTAGAAGAGAGAAACATAGCGATCATCGCTTCTTGTCATGTAAACCGTGGCACCTGCCTGCTCCAGCATATTACGCAGCCTGAGGCCTATATCAAGGGCCAGATTTTTCTCATATACACCATTATGTACTGCACCTGGATCATATCCGCCATGGCCCGGGTCGATAATGACCACCTTTCCCTTCAGGGCATCGGCTGCAGGCCATTCTCTTTCCGCCGGCACCGGAATAGGATCAACTTCAAAGAGCTTTGCCCTGGTAAGAGGACCTACAACTCCATCCGGTTCCAACCCGTAAGCTATTTGAAAGTTTATCACTGCATTATATGTAGCCGGTCCAAAACTTCCATCCACCGCTCCGCAGTTAAAGCCCAACTCATTCAGCCTTGCCTGCAGTATTTCCACCTGACTTCCCTTGTCTCCTCTTCTCAGGGTAACGGTAAGAGGATTGGTTGGTACAGGAGTAGGCGTTGGCGACGGAGTAGGTGTTGGTGTCGGTGTCGGCTTTGGAGTAGGCGTCGCTGTTGGTGTCGGTGTCGGCTTTGGAGTAGGCGTCGCTGTTGGTGTCGGTGTCGGCTTTGGAGTAGGCGTCGGTGTTGGAGTAGAACTCGGTGTTGGCGTTGGTGTTGGCGTTGGCGTCGGTGTTGGATCAGGTGAAACAAGTTCAGAATTTAAAGCCGCCCTTGTCTTTGGTCCGACTACACCGTCCACTGCCAGCTTGCGGGCCTTCTGATATGCCTTTACCGCACTCAGTGTCTTTGCG
>FZPS01000197.1_pt81 | contig 15721 bp, 13 predicted proteins | sample 1817821 | NCBI WGS metagenome assembly FZPS01 (sample SAMEA104158645, study PRJEB21678) | metagenome | place: Germany | collected 2015-04-21 | reverse complement strand
GATTGGGGGATTAGTGACCCGTCAGGGGGAACGGTTGAAGATTACAGGAGGACAAGGGATGTAATTAAAGAAAGAGTAGAGGATTTAATTAAGATAGTAAGGAATAATGAAACTTCTTTATAATTACCACTGTCAGATATGCGGAGGGAATATCAGTGCAAAATATGGAGTCAATATTGTAGAATCCCACCATATAGACCCTTTTGTTGAATCTCTTAATAACAATGCTGAAAATCAGCTTATTATTTGTCCTAATCACCATCGTATTATTCATAAAGCAAAGCCTGCTTTTGACAGAAGAAAATTGATTTTTGTTTACCATAATGGATTAGAGGAAAGAATTGTATTTCTGTTAGTTTGTTATTAGCTTTGGTATTCTATGCAAGTTGTTTATACGCCCAATTAATTAAAAAATAGTTAAAGTTTAAAAATATTCAAATGTTTATTTACAAATTTAATGGGTAATTAAATTTGTAAAAGGAGGTGCCTAATTTAATGAAAATTGGTTTGGTTGGCATAGGAAAAATGGGATATAATCTTGCTTTAAATTTGAAAGATAAAGGGCATCAAGTGGTTGTATATGACAAGAGTTCTGATTTAGTTAGAAAAATTAAAGAACAGGGAATAGAAGGAGCTTTAGACTTAAAACAGCTTGTTAGCCTGCTCCCAGAAAGAAAAATCATATGGATTATGGTTCCAGCCGGAGATGCTGTTGAAGACACGATAAACTGCCTTTATGACCTTTTAAATAAAGGGGACATCGTCATAGACGGCGGTAACTCCCATTACAAAGACACTTTAAGAAGGGTTGAACTGTTGCAAAAAAAAGAGATAAATTATGTGGATATAGGCACAAGCGGCGGACTAGAGGGAGCTAGAAACGGGATATGTGCTATGGTTGGTGCAAAAAAAGAAATCTTTGAAATTATAGAGCCTTTAATAAAAGACATTTCTATTAAAAACGGGTATATTCACACTGGCAAAACAGGTTCTGGTCATTATGTAAAAATGATTCACAATGCAATTGAATATGGCATGATGCAGGCAATTGGAGAAGGTTTTGAAATTTTAAAAAAATCACCTTTTGAACTTAATCTGGTGGATATATCAAGAGTTTGGAATCATGGTTCTGTTATAAGAAGCTGGCTAATGGAATTGACACATCAACTTCTTTTAAAAGAACCTTCTTTAGACTCCATTAAAGGAAAAATTAAATCCTCAGGGGAGACTATATGGGCTTTACATGAGGCGTTAGATCTTGGAGTGCCTGCACCTATAACAGCTCTTTCCCAATTCACAAGATTTGCTTCTGAAACGGAAGATTCTTTTTCCAACAAAATTGTTGCAGGTTTGAGAAATGAATTTGGAGGACATTCAGTAACTAAAAAAATAATGGGGGATTGACATGAAAAGCAAGCTTCAATACAATCAGCAATTGGCTTTTGTTATATTTGGTGGGACAGGTGATTTAACAAAAAGAAAACTTATTCCAGCACTTTTTTCCCTTATAAAAGAAAAAAGAATTTCAGACAAAATTTCTATTGTTTTGGTGGGAAGAAGAAACAAAGATGTTAATGACTTTAAAAATGAACTTTTAGAGTTTATAAAAGTTTATTCAAGGCATGAAATAAAAAAAGATGACAGGGATACATTTAGTGAAAAAATTAAGTACTGTAAATTTGATTTTGCAGATGAATCCATAGGATATAATATTTTATCTGAAACTTTAGAAAACTATGATAACAGGATTTTTTATCTGGCAGTAGCACCAGAGTTTTTTGAAATTATCATTAAAAGGCTAAAAAAATACAATCTTATTGAACAGGGTAAAGGCTTTCAAAGAATTATGATTGAAAAACCTTTTGGTTCTAGTCTTGAAAGTGCACGAAAGCTAAATGAGGCTATAACAAAAATAATACCAGAAAAAAAGATATTTAGAGTGGACCACTATCTTGGAAAAGAAATGATACAAAATATTCTTTCTATAAGATTTGGAAACTCTATTTTTGAGCCTTTGTGGAGCCATCATTATATTGACAATATTCAGATTATATCAACTGAAACTATAGGAGTGGAAAGCAGGGGCGGATATTATGATAGTACAGGCATTGTTAAGGATATGCTTCAAAATCACATTCTTCAAATGCTTGCACTTATAGCTATGGAGCCTCCTGTAGATTTAGAACCAGAATCCATAAGAAATGAAAAAGTTAAGGTGTTAAAATCTTTGAGATTATTTAACAAAAAAAATATACAAGAGAGTATTGTTAAAGGACAATACGGCAAAGGATTTATAAATGGTGTGAAAGTGCCAGCCTACAGGGAAGAGGATAGGGTTTCTGAGAATTCAAATACAGATACATTTATAGCTCTTAAAATAAATGTGGACAATTTCAGGTGGGCAGGAGTGCCATTTTATATTAAGACAGGCAAAAGGCTTGACAGCAAAATGACCCAAATAATTGTTCAATTTAAAAAGTTACCTGGAATAAATTTTTATAAAAATTTAAACAATGGAGAACCTAATCTTCTGGTAATAAAAATTCAGCCAGAGGAAGGTGTGTTTTTTCAGATAAATGCAAAAAGTCCGGGAATTAATTTGATAGAGCCTGTAAAAGTAGATTACTGCCATTCTTGCAGGGTAGATTATAATTCACCAGAAGCCTATGAGCAAATTATACTAGAGGCAATAAGAAACAATTCCTCTATTTTCACCAGATGGGATGAATTAGAATATTCCTGGAAATTTGAAAAGAGCATTAGTGAATCCTTTGAGGGTACAGAGCCTAACTTTCCAAACTATGCGGCAGGTTCTAAAGGTCCTGAGGAAGCTGCAGAGCTTTTAGAAAGGGATGGCAGAATGTGGTGGGACACTTTTATTTAACAAAAAGAGATCTTTGTTGGAATAAAAAAATTAAAACTAAAGGGTTTAGAATAAAGTATTTAAAAAAGTATTTAAAATAAAAAACTTTTTAAAAATCTTTAGAAATAAAAGAAGGATTTTAAACAAAGGGAGGAGATTTCATGAAGATTTTTGACGTCTCTATGGCAATACATGAAAATATGACGGTTTATAAAAACCGTGAATCCAAAAGGCCGTCTGTAAAAAGGGTTAGAAATTTTGAAGAGGATGGTATTAATGAATCGGAAATAACTATGAATCTTCATACCGGCACTCATATAGACGCACCTTTGCATGTTTTTAAAAATGGTACTGCTATAGAAAGTATAGATATCCAAAGGCTTATAACAAAATGCAGGGTGCTAGACATGACAGGACTAGAAAAGATTACAGAGTCTGATCTTAGAAAAAAGGAAATTGAAAAAGGCAGCTTTGTCCTTTTAAAAACAGACAATTCTTATACTGATAATTTTGGAGACGGATTTGTTTTTCTTGAAAAAAGCGGTGCAGAATACCTGGCAGGTTTAAATGTAAAAGGTGTGGGAATTGATGCACTAGGCATAGAAAGAGATCAGGAAGGGCATCCCACCCATAATGCTGTAATTGGAAGCGGGGCAATTATTATAGAAGGTTTGAGACTTAAAGAAATAGAAGAGGGAGACTATATGATGTATGCTCTTCCCTTAAATATCCTAAATGCTGACGGTGCCCCTGCAAGGGTGGTGTTAATAAAATCATAAAAGCTAAGGAGGAATTTTTTATATAAACATTAACAAAAATGGTTTCAGCTATTATCAAAATTTATAACTCTATCTTTTTTTCCGTTCCTCCTTCGTCTTTAAATTCTTTGACAAATTTACTTGCCCTAAAGGGTGAATCTGTAGCCTCGAAAGCAATGTAACTGACCGAATCGTCCTTTTCATAGCTGAAGATCAAATAAGTCCGTATATTGATCGATGTTCGTGTCTTTGCACGACCGCCGATCATGGCACCGACAGGTCCCAACAGAAGGCCGCCGGCCACAGCACCGCCAGTGCTTGAGACAATATGCTTTTGAATCTCTTTGTCGGTTATTATGGTAATATCGGTCAGTAAGAGGTTGTTTTATTGTATTTATAAGGATTTAAAATAAGGTCAAGTGCTTTAGCAATCAAAGCATTACTCTGCTTTTTGGAACATTCAGCATATTTGCGGCTATTTTTTGTTTTTAAGATACTCGTAAGAAGAGCCTTAACATTATAAATACTGATGAAGCTTCTGCAAGGGAGGTATTAATGATAAAATAAAAGAAATTTTTGTCATACTAATGCAGTTGACATAGAAATATGGTATAATTATCTTACATTTAAATATCGGCTATGTTATAAATTTAAAATTCTATTTATACATAATTACTATGTCCTACAATTTTGTGATAGTATCTGAATATGCTAAGTTCTACGATATCCAGGCAGTATCCGTTATTAAAAACATGCTATGTTTTATAATTTTTGAAAAATTTATCCATATAACAATGTTATGTCCTGCAATTTTTTAGATGATATTTATAGATTTTTAATATAAATTTTATTTTGGGAGGGTAATGTATGTTAAAAAAAGGCTTTTCGCAATGGTTGGCAATGATTTTATGTATGGCTTTGTTAATTGGAGTGACAAGCTACTTTACTCCTGCACCCGTTGAGGCAGCTTCTTTTGCAAAAGGAGCTGATATAAGTTGGGTACCTGGAATGGAGGAACAGGGCTATGTATGGTATGACAAAAACGGCAATAAAAGAGATGTATTGGATATCTTAAAAAATGACTACAATATTAACTCTGTAAGAATCAGAACATGGGTTAATCCTACAAATGATTATGCCAATGGCTATTTAAACAAAGAGAGATCCATAGCTTTAGCTAAGCGTGCAAAAGACATGGGTTTTCAAATATGTTTTAATTTTCATTACAGCGATTCGTGGGCAGATCCAGGGAAACAATATAAGCCATCTGCATGGAGTCGCTTAAATTTTGAGCAATTAATGAAACAGACATATGATTATACATACGATGTTATGAGTGATTTGGCAAAGGAAGGCATTTATCCTGAATGGGTACAAGTTGGCAATGAGACCAACAATGGTATGCTTTGGGAAGATGGAAAAGCATCAGAGAATATGAGGAATTTTGCATGGCTTGTTAATTGCGGCCACGATGCAGTCAAAGCCGTAAGCCAAAACTCTAAAGTAATTGTACATTTATCTAACGGGTACGACAATAATTTGTATAGGTGGATGTTTGATGGTTTGACTAATAATGGGGCCAAATTTGATATAATTGGCATGTCTTTATATCCTACAGAAAGGGATTGGCAGACACTTAATAATCAATGTCTTTCCAACATGCGTGATATGAAGTCTAGATATGGCAAGGATGTAATGATATGTGAAGTAGGCATGGACTATACTCAGGAAGTTGCAGCAAAAAACTTTATTTCTGATATAGTTAATAAAACACAATCTATTGGTGGGCTAGGAGTGTTTTATTGGGAACCTCAGGCATATCCTAATTATAATGCTGGGTACAGAAAAGGTGCATGGAACAGTGATGGCAGACCTACTCTTGCTCTAGAGGGTTTTGGTTACAACGAAAACATTCCTACCCCTCCAGGCGAAGGTAATGGAACAGTTAACAGCACCTCTCAAAATAAATATGGTGATTTAAATGGTGATGGAAAAATTAACACTATAGATTATTCTATACTAAACAGATATATTTTAGAAGTGATAGACAGCTTTCCTATACAAGACGGGCTAAAAAAAGCAGATGTAAATGGTGATGGAAAAGTTAATTCAGCGGATGCAGTCTTTATGGGACGTTACCTTTTGGAAATAATAGACAAATTTCCAGTAGAAGAAAATTCAGACCCTCATCCTGACAGACAGTCAATAAAAAATTTAAATGTATATGAAACAGAAAATAAAAACAATTGGAGAATAATGAATAATTTAAGTGTTGGACAAAAAGCATTTGGTGACAGAGAGTACACAATATCTTATGTGCCTCAAGAACTGGTGGGTGCAGATTGGATTCAACCAGCTATGAATTCAAGGTCCAACACATCTTTAAATAATTATGCTTCCTTTGAAGTTGAGACAGATGGTTATGTTTTTATAGCTCATTCTGATAGAGTTTTAGTTAAACCTTATTGGTTATCAGAATATGAAAAAAGCAGCCTTACTATAAAGGTTAGAGAGTCAGATACTGTGGAAAGAACTATGACAGTTTATTATAAAAAAGTATCTGCTGGAGAAAAAGTGAATTTAGGAATAAACTCAAATGATGGTACAACTACTTCACTTATTTATCTGGCTACAGCAACTGGAAACATAGCATTACCATCTCCTCCACCTCCGCCTCCAACACCTGAACCAGGTTCAGGAAGGCAAATGGAATACTTAGATCGTGGACTGGTTGCAGTAAAAACAGACAATGGTGTATTTGTAAGCTGGCGCTTATTTGGTACTGATCCACAAAACATTGCATTTAACATATACAGAGACGGTACAAAAATAAACTCTACTCCAATTACATTAAGTACCAACTATTTAGATAATTCTGGTGGCAGCAATTCGAAATATTACATTTGTCCAATTATAGACGGCAGGGAAATGGAAAAATCAAAAACTGTAAGCGTATGGAATCAAAACTATTTAGAAATTCCATTAAATCGACCTTCAGGTGGAAGTGTGGGGGGTTCTTCCTATACATATAGTCCTAATGACATAAGTGTGGGGGATCTTGATGGTGATGGTGAATATGAGCTGGTTTTGAAATGGGAACCATCAAATGCAAAGGATAACTCACAAGCAGGTCATACAGGAAATGTTATAATTGATGCATATAAACTTAATGGCACACAGCTTTGGAGAATAGATTTGGGCAGAAATATCCGTGCTGGTGCTCACTACACCCAATTTCTTGTGTACGATTTTGATGGCGATGGAAGAGCTGAAGTTGTAATGAAAACAGCTGATGGCACAAGGGATGGAAGAGGTGGTGTAATAGGTAATCCTAATGCAGATTATCGCAACGGAGAAGGATTTGTTTTAGACGGCCCTGAATACTTAACTGTTTTTGATGGTCTTACAGGTGCAGCTCTTGAAACCATCAATTATATACCTCCAAGAGGAAGGGTTACAGACTGGGGTGATAACTACGGAAATAGGTGTGACCGTTTCCTTGCAACAGTTGCATATCTTGATGGTGAAAGACCAAGTATTGTAATGTGTCGTGGTTATTATACCAGAACTGTTTTAACAGCCTTTAACTGGCGTGATGGCAGACTTACCCATGTTTGGACATTTGACAGTAACACAGCAGGAAGCGGCTATACTGGACAGGGAAATCACAATCTTAGCGTAGGTGATGTTGATGGGGATGGCTGTGATGAGATTATTTATGGTGCAATGGCAGTAGACCATGATGGAAGAGGACTTTATACAACAAGATGGGGACACGGGGATGCAGGTCATCTATCTGATTTGATACCTGACAGACCAGGATTGGAGTATTACCAGATTCACGAAAATCCACCTCAATATGCTGCTACTGTCCGGGATGCCCGTACGGGACAGTTGATATTCTCAATAGGTACAGGTGATACTGGAAGGGGACTTGCGGCAAATATTGACCCACGACATATTGGTTACCAGTTTTGGAGTAGTACATCAGGAGGGCTCTATAACTCAAGGGGACAAAGAATTACCACTGCCACTCCGTCATCTACAAACTTTGCAATATGGTGGGATGGAGACCTTTTAAGAGAGCTATTAGACAGCAACAGAATAGATAAATGGGATTGGAATAGTAATAGAACTAATAATATATTTACTGCAGTGGGATGTTCCTCTAATAACGGAACAAAATCAACACCAGGTTTAAGTGCTGATATATTAGGTGATTGGAGAGAAGAAGTGATATTTAGAACAAACAATGACAATGCTCTTAGAATATATACAACCACTCATCTTACAGACAGAAGGATATATACACTTATGCATGATCCAATTTATAGACTAAGTATTGCGTGGCAAAATGTAGCCTACAATCAACCCGCCACACCCAGGATTTTATTTAGGGCATGGTATGGATACGCCTCCAGTTCCAGAAATATATTTAGTTAAGGGAAATTAAACTAGACATGGGACCAATCAAGAGGTTAAGTTCAAATACTATAAAAGCTCTATCTTAGAAAAGATAGAGCTTTTTATAATATTACTGTAAACTGGATTTCCAAAGTCCGTGAAGGTTGCAGTAAGCATAAACATCTACATTATCTTTGTTACAAAAAGTAGCTTTTGGTTCATCTTCAGGTGAAAGTTCAATTCTTTCAATTCCATTATCTGACACAACAGCAATCCATTCTATATAATGTTCTTTTGTCATTGGATGTTCTACTGAGCCAACTGTAACAACAATTTTTCCATCTTTTCTTTCAGCAACAGGAACATGTTTTTCAGTTGAAGCATCAAAGGTATTTGGATCAAGTTTTACCATTGGCTTACCACAGCATACAAGTTCTCCTCCACCATTAGTTATAAGTTCTACAAGATTTCCACAAACTTCACATCTAAAAAATGCCACTTTAGACTTCATCTTGACAGCTCCTTTCAAAATAGTAAAAATTCTATTCATTCATAATGTTTATACCCAATTGTTCATAGTGTAAACATCTTTTTAAAGTGTGAAAAATAAAAGTTGTCATAATACTTTCTCATTTAATTATTTATTTGCATATTATGCAATATGTAAATTTATTTTGGAGAGGTAATTATGGCTAAATTTAATATTGGAGATATAGTAGTGAGAAAATCTTATGGAGAAGATATATACTTTACCATAACTGGAATAAGGGAGGGAAAATCACAAAAACTAGAGTATGTTTTAAAAGGTGTGTTTTACAGAATAGAAGCAGATGCCTATGAGGAAGACTTATTAAAAGAAGATGTCCGAAATGTTGAATTGAATTTTAAAATGGAATTTATGAGAGCAAAAAAAAATGCCTCCAGGAAGTTCTATTTAAACAGGATATTAGGAATATACCGCCTAAGAAAAATACCAGGGACAATTTTGCATATTGATTCAAGCAGCAGGTTTTTAAATATGTGTACTAAGTTGTATAGGGAAGCTGGCATAAAGAGTAAGGGATATGTTGTTGCAGAGAGAAATCAGCCAAGTGTAGTAAGGCAGATTTTATCCAGGATAAGACCGGATATACTTGTGGTAACAGGACATGACGGCATAAAAAAGGGAAAAAGTAATTTAAGCAACATAGAAAATTATAGAAATTCAAAGTATTATGTTCAAAGCGTAAAAGAAGCAAGACGGTATCAAAAAGACCCTGACAAATTATGTATATTTGCAGGAGCCTGTCAATCTTATTTTGAAGCTATAATGGATGCAGGAGCAAATTTTGCAAGTTCACCTGGCAGAATAAATATTAATGCACTAGATCCAGCAATATTATCAGAAAAAGTGGCACTTACAGACAGAAGATATTATGTAACTCCCGAAGAAGTATCAAGTATAATTATATCAGGGAGTGCCGGTGTAGGAGGAATAAATACAAAGGGCCGTCTTATCACTGTATAACAAGAAGTGGCGCCACCCAATGCTTCCGCCTTGTCTTTCCAAATAAGATGTTGTAAAATGAATGAAAGAAAAGATAACAAACAAGGAGGAAGTTTTGGGTAAAAACCTGTATATAACGGAAAAACCTTCGGTGGCATCAAGTTTTGCAGAAGTGCTGGGAATAAAGATAACGGCACAGGATAGAAAAAGAGGTTTTGCAGAGTCAGAAAAATCTGTAGTGACCTGGTGTTTTGGGCATCTTATTACAATGGCCTTTCCAGATGCATATGACCCTATTTACAAACAGTGGAGAATTGAGCACCTTCCTATAATACCTGAAAAGTACAAGTATGTTATTATTAATGATGAGGGTGTCAAAAGACAGTTTGAAACCATAAAGTCATTAATGACAAGAGAAGATATTGATTTAATATATGCATGTACTGATAGTGGGCGTGAAGGTGAGTATATTTACAGACTTGTATATGAACATAGCGGTTCTACCAAGCCTGCTAAGAGAGTGTGGATTTCTTCCCAGACAGAAGAGGCAATTAAAGAGGGGATTAAAAAAGCAAAAGACATAAATGAATACAATTCCCTTTCTACAGCGGCATATTGCAGGGCAAAGGAAGATTGGCTTTTTGGAATGAATTTTAGCAGAATTTACACTTGCATGTATGGAAGAACAGTTTCAAATGTGGTAAAGGAGGAAAAATCCTCGGTTATTGCTATTGGAAGGGTTATGACATGTGTATTAGGTCTTGTTGTGGATAGAGAACAGGAAATAAGGAATTTTGTGCCTAAAAAACATTATGGAATAACAGCAAGTTTTTTGTCTGGTGAAAGCAATATTGAATATAAAGGAAAATGGCAGCCAGAAAAGAAAAAAAATAAGGATGATGATGAAAAATACATTGAGAAAAAAGAGGCAGAAGAAGTTATTGAAAGGCTTAAAGACAAGGTGGCACAAATTAAAAAAGTTGATATCAAAAAAAAGAATGAACAACCGCCCCTTCTTTTTAACCTTGCAGAACTTCAGTCGGAAGCAAATAAAAAATTTAAGCTTCCAGTGGAAAAAACCCTTGAAATTGCCCAAAAACTTTATGAGAGAAAGTTGATAACTTACCCTAGGACAGACTGTAGGGTGATTTCTACAGATGTATTAGGTGAAGTACCAAAGGTACTAAATGGGCTTTTTAAAAATCCTGCTTATAAGGATAATGTGTCAAGAATCAAAGAATTTGGAGAACTTAGAGTTAAAAAGACTACAAAGAGGTTTGTTGATGATAAAAAGGTAACAGACCACTATGCAATTATACCCACTTATATTACTGCTGATACAAATAAGATGGACAGCAATTCTAAAAAAATATATGATTTAATTGTAAAGAGGTTTTTGGCAATTTTTTATCCACCGGCAGTTTATAATACGGTAAGGGTTGAGACGCATATTGACGATGAAATTTTTGTATCAAATGCAAAGACATTAAAGGATACGGGGTGGAAAGAAGTATATGATGTTAGCACATCTAAAGAGGATGACACTACAAATGTCCCTATTCACCTTCTAAAGAAAAATGAAAATTGCAAGGTGGAGGCATTTGATTTAGATGAGAAGGAGACAAAACCTCCCTCCCGCTACACAGACGGTTCCCTTATAATAACAATGGAAAAAGCAGGAAAGTTTATTGAAGATGAAGAACTAAGGGAACAAATAAAAACTTCGGGTATAGGTACTTCAGCCACAAGAGCGGGAATAATTAAAAAACTCAAAGATATAGGATATATAAATATAAATTCAAAAACCCAGGTTGTCACGCCTACCATAAAAGGTGAAGCAATAGTTGAGGTGGTTAGAAGGACTGCCAAAGAACTTTTAAATCCATCTCTTACTGCAAGTTGGGAAAAAGGTCTTACAATGATAGAAAACAAGGAAACTACAGAAGAAATTTTTGAAGAAAAGCTTCATAAATACATTAATAAGACTATAAATAAAGTTAAAAGAAGCAGAGGAAATTTTGATTTAGCCAGTATTATTAAAAAAGAACTGTAGCATATATAGTAGTAGGGCTACAGTTTCTTTATTTAAAGTCAAAAATTATTATAAATAATTGAGGACATATTAATGGGGGCAATATATAAAAGTTTATAATAAAATTAAGCACATTATAGTAATGGTGCTAAAAGCATAATTTCTTCATTATTTTCATATATCGTATCAAATTGCTGTATGGGAAGGGGATTTCTACCCAAACCCACTTCAATTGTAAACCCAGGTCGGCGGTGTTCTTGTATAAACCAATCCTTATAGCCGGCAAAGGCAGCTTCAGGAGGAACGTCAGCAACTTCATAACCGCTGGCTCTTGCAAAAAGATTTGCAATGCCTAAAGATTCTGGAGGTGTTAGGTTTAGAAAAGACCAGTAAATAACCCTTCCCTGTGAATGGTATGAAATAACCAGTCTAAAGTTTTGCTGGTTGGTGAAGTTTGCAACTGCAGTTGTTTCAGGTTCGGACAGAGGGTATGGACCTCCAAACCTTGTAGGACCTGGTCCAAATATGCCAAGCATTTCTTCTTGTGCTTTTCCCAGTTCCCACCTGGCAGGGTAGTTTCTATTTAAATCAACGCCTCGGATGTTGGCATTCCAAACTTCTGAAAAAGGTCTTCCAGTGGTATTCCAAGCAAGAAGTTGCTCATAGAAAGGGTTTGAAGGTTCAAGACCATTTAGAACTAAATCCACTCCATCAGGGTTTACCATGGGAACTATATATATGCTGCTTTGCTCCCATATATCAGGGATATTATATCCTCTTATACGCCCACCTTCAGAGTATGCATGTAAAAAGTTTTCGGCAAACTTCATAACCAATGGGCTGGTAATCCATTCCAGGGAGTGATGTGCACTGTTGTAAAAGACTTCTCGTGGTCCGTTTCCTAGTTTTAAATAGTATAAATTTTTACCTAAAACACTTGTGCCAATTGAACCTGTTTCCAAAAAGGGGTATCTGGCTTTTAGGCCTTCAATATCTCTTTCTAGTATTTCATATGTATAATCAATGTCGGTAAAAACCACCTCTATATCATAAGGAACAACTATCTGCTGTCCAATATGTATTAGGTTGGGGTTTATTTCAGGATTTGCAATGATAATTGCATTTAGCGAGGTATTATATCTTTTGGCGATATTATAAATAGTATCCCCTGACCTGACAGTATAAATATCATATCCTCTTAGAAACTTTAAAAATACTTCCCATGTTCTATCTCCTACAATCCCATCGGTGATAAGACCATTATTTCTTTGAAAATTAATAACTGCCCTCTGGGTTTGGGGTCCATAGACACCGTCTATCTGACCAGGGGAATAACCTAACTTTATCAAAAGGCTTTGAATAAGTTTTACATTTGGTCCTGTTGACCCAAGTCTTAGAGTTTCCATTTGATACCACCTTTATAATATTAGTTATTATATAGTTTATTAAGGTGGTACGATTTTTGTTCATAATTTTTTTAAGCTAGAAAATTAAGTGAGGCGTCAGAGAGCCAACGTATTTTGTCCCCTAAATTTTCAATGTCTATGCCTATACTTCCTAATATTGCTGGTGCAAAGTAGGATAGTACTGTGAGAATAGTTGCTGAAATTAAGGCACCTAAAAAAGCACAAAAAAGCGACTTTTTCATATCAAGACCTAAAACAGCAGCTACTGCAGAACCTGTCCATACACCTGTTGTAGGAAGGGGAATGCCTATAAATATTATAAGACCAATTTCTTTATATTTTTCAAGTTTAGGTGTGTTTTTTTGAAGCTTTTTTTCTACAAAACCTGTAAACCAGTTTAAAAATTTAAATTTTTTTAGCCAATTGAATATAGGGTTAAACAATAAAAGAATTATAGGTGCTGGAATTAAACTTCCAAAAAGGCAAGTTAAAAACACCAAAGCAGGGTTTAAATTATACAGCAAAATTCCTATGGGTATAGAGCCTCTTTGTTCAATTAGTGGTATCGCTGATATAAAAACAATAATAGCAAAAGGTATTAATTTTTCCATTTAAAATCCTCCACACAGCACTCTACTTATTAAAAATAGGTCATAAAGTATACTATTCAAATAACCTATAACAATATACCATATTACAGATTGTGTTTCAATGATTATTTACCGTTGATAGATAAAGGATAATTATATATACTTAAAACAGAATTAATTATAAATTAATAATTTGTACAGTACTTCAAGAATTTATAAAGTGCATTGTTAAGGGAGGGCATTGGATGGTTCCTAAATTTTACATAGGAGATATTGTAGAGCTGAAAAAGCAGCATCCTTGTGGGAGTAAGCAATGGGAAATTACAAGGTTAGGCGTAGACATTAAAATCAAATGTTTAGGTTGTGAGCATCAGGTAATGCTGCCAAGAGTAAAGTTTGAAAAAAGTGTAAAAAAAATTATACAATCCAAACAAGATACTAAACAATATGAGAACGGGGAAAATTAAAATTTTTATTGAAAATTATTTCTAAAATAGTGTTTTTTAAAGTTGAATTCTTTTAGGTTTTAATTGAGATAATAAAAATAAAAACCTAAAAGGATGATTTTATGTTTAATGATGATAAAAAAAGAGTCAAAAATTTCATAAGGGTATTGTTAACAGTGGTTTTTACAACTTTAGCTATAGCCTTATTTATAATTTTTGGGTTTACAAGCTATATAAATAAAAACTATATAAATAAAAATTCTGATTCCCCTCCACAAAATTTGCAAATGGGACAAAATCAGCAAATGGGACAAAAATCTCAAGGGGGAGGAAATTTACAAACGGGTGAAAATCCAGACAACCCGCCAAGAAATATTCAGGTGGGGTATTCAGAACAAAATAATTATGTTGAAAATGTTGCCAAAAACGCATCACCTGGGGTGGTGGGGATTTCTGTTTTGAAAGTAGATAGCAATGCACTGTTTGATGCAGGGGCTTCCCAGCGGTGGGGAATAGGTTCTGGAGTGATTGTTAGTCCTGATGGATACATTCTTACAAATCATCATGTAGTTGGAGGCAGAAATAAAAGAATTATTGTATCATTGTCTGATGGCAGAAATATTGAAGGAGTGTCTGTGTGGTGCGAACCTGTACTAGACCTGGCGATAGTAAAAATAGAGGCGCCGGACCTTGTGGCAGTGCCTTTAGGCGATGCAAGCAGGCTTAAGGTGGGAGAACCTGCCATAGCAATAGGAAATCCTTTAGGACTTCAATTTCAAACAACAGTAACATCTGGAATTATAAGCGCGCTAAATCGTACGATTGAAATAAGTACCGACCAGGGAACAAGTTATATGGAAGATTTAATTCAGACTGATGCCAGTATAAACCCTGGTAACAGTGGGGGACCTTTATTGAATTCTAGAGGAGAGGTTATAGGAATAAATACCATAAAGGTAGCCAGTGCAGAGGGAATGGGATTTGCAATACCCATAAATGTAGCAAAACCTATTATTAAGAGATATGTGAGTTTTGGTGAGTTTATAGAGCCCTATATAGGAGTTTTTGCCTATGACAGAGAAGTGATACAGTACCTTGATAGCGATATAAATCTAGAACATGGAATATATGTTGCTAATATAGATGAAGACGGTCCTGCATATAAAAGCGGGATACGGATAGGGGATATAATAACCCATATTGACGGAAGGGAAATTGACACAATGATGGATTTGAGAAGTTATGTATACTCTAAAGACCCTGGAGATGTTGTGGAAGTAATATATGACAGTCATGGGGAAACTAAAAATGTAGAAATTACACTGGCAGCCAAAGAAAGTTATGGGGCAAACAGATAAAAACAAGGTATCTTCCGTAAGGAAAGTGGAAATAATTACAATGTGTAAACAAATACAGCATTTTACGGAGGATAGAAAGTTGAGTAGAAATAAAAAACTTTATAAAAGAAGTGATTTTGAAAAAATTTTGAGAGAGTATTTAAGGCAGGCTAAATCCAAGTTAGAACATGAATATACCAGTACCAGAGAAGCGATGAAACTTGTTGCAGAGAATAAAACAAAAGAATTTATGCAGACTATGGACAGAGGATTGGATAGGGAAGAAAGGGATTATTTAAGTTCACTAATTGTATCAGGAATGTATCAATCCTTTTGTTATGGATATGGAGTTGGAAAAGTTGAAGGAAAAAGTGAAAGTTAAGAATTTTGCAGAATTAA
>FZPS01000048.1_pt174 | contig 15721 bp, 12 predicted proteins | sample 1817821 | NCBI WGS metagenome assembly FZPS01 (sample SAMEA104158645, study PRJEB21678) | metagenome | place: Germany | collected 2015-04-21 | reverse complement strand
GTTGCCATTCCGGCCGCCATGTCGGTTGAACCGACACCAGTGGAAAATGCGCCGAGGGCCCCATATGTACAGGTATGACTATCCGCTCCAATGACTAAGTCACCCGGGATCACCATGCCTTTTTCGGGGAGGAGAGCGTGCTCAATTCCCATCTCGCCAACGTCGAAGAAGTTGACAATACCTTTCTCACGTGAAAAGTCTCTGATCTGTTTTGAGTGTTCGGCAGCCTTGATATCCTTATTCGGTACAAAGTGATCGAGGACGAATACGACCTTGTTCTTGTCGTAGACCGATTCGCAGCCCGCTTTGTTGAACTCGTTTATTGCAACTGGAGCGGTTATGTCGTTTGCAAGTACGAGGTCTAAATCGGCCAATACTATCTGCCCGGCCTTTACGCTTTCCTCTCCGCAGTGGGCCGCTATTATTTTCTGAGTCATTGTCATGCCCATGAATAATTCCCCTCATTTCTCATCCATATTAAGCTTATATTCAAGTGAATCGACTAGCGCAGTAAAGCTCGCCTCAATAATATCCGACGATACACCGACAGTGGTCCAGGTGCGTTTTCCATCTGTCGACTCAATGAGCACGCGTACGTATGAGTCTGTGGTGCGGCCAGTTTCCAATACACGGACCTTGTAGTCAATAAGGTGCACTTCGGAAAGGATGGGGTAGAAGGCTGTGAGAGCCTTTCTAAGTGCCTGGTCCAGCGCGTGGACAGGACCGTTGCCGACAGCTGCGGTTATCTCGTCGGTGCTGCCGACTTTGATTTTAATGACTGCATTAGAACTCATCTCTCCGTTGGCGACAGGGCTTTCGCTGTTAGCTCGGTACATACTAAGTTCGAAATGTGGCTTGAAGGAACCAATGACCTTTTTTGCAAGCAGTTCGAAGCTAGCGTCCGCTGTTTCAAATTGGTATCCGCCATACTCTAGCTCTTTGATTCTTTTTAAGATTTCAGCAGTTTCTGGACAGTCCTTTGTGAGGTGGGGGGCGATTTTCTTTAACTTTAGAAGGACAGCCTTTTTGCCCGATACCTCTGATAGTAGGAACTTCCGGCGGTTACCGACGAGTGTCGGGTCTACATGTTCAAAGGACTCCGAGAGCTTATCGACTCCGTCTATATGCATCCCGCCCTTATGTGCAAAGGCGCTTTCGCCCACATAGGGCTTATTATTCGGTACCGACATATTTGATATCTCAGCGATGGTCAATTCTGTTTCCATCAGCTTCTCTAGCTTGCAGTTTACGCAATCGTAGTCCGATTTGAGTTGGAGGTTAGGGATAATTATGGACAGATCGGCGTTGCCGCAGCGCTCCCCGATCCCTGTGAATGTTCCCTGGACATGACATGCTCCTGCTTCTACGGCCATGATGGTATTTGCAGTTGCACAACCTGAGTCGTTATGGCAATGGATGCCGATTCGCATGTCGGGAAACTCATCACAGACTGCCTTTGCTATCCGATAACAGTCTGCCGGGAGCATTCCGCCATTTGTGTCACAGAGGACCAATACGTCAGCACCTCCATCTGCAGCTGCGTGCAACGACTGCATAGCATAATCGGGGCTATTTTTGTATCCATCAAAGAAGTGTTCGGCGTCAAAGATGACCTCCTTACCCTTGGACTTGAAGAAACGTACAGTCTCTGTGATGCAGCTAATGTTTTCTTCAAAAGTTGTTCTAAGGATCTCGGTGACATGGAGGTCCCAGGACTTACCGAAGATGGCGACAACATCCGTGCCTGCATCGAGGAGAGACATCACATTTGCATCTTCTTCCACAGCAATTCCCTTACGCTTTGTACTGCCGAAGGCGACGAGTTTTGAGTTCTTCAGCTCAAGAGCCGCTGCCGACTTAAAAAACTCCATATCCTTTGGATTAGAGCCGGGATTTCCACCCTCGATGTAATGAACTCCAAAGTTATCAAGTGCACTGGCGATCTTCAACTTATCGGATACAGAGAATGAAATGCCCTCTGCCTGTGCCCCGTCACGGAGCGTCGTGTCAAATATCTCTAGCTTTCGCACCCATATCACCCCTCTTTAGTATCTTATTTATGCCATTGATATAAGCGAGAACACTGGACTCGATAATATTCGTTGACAGCCCTCTCCCTGTATATGTCGTTTCACCCGACTTGATTTTTACAACAACCTCGCCCAGTGCGTCTTTTCCTTCGGATACCGAATGTATTGAGTAGTCCTCAAGAGTACGGTGTGGTGCGACAACGAGCTTGTCGATAGCGTTGTAAGCGGCGTCTATGGGGCCGTGGCCGAGTGCGACATCCTCTATGATTTCATCGTTATATACCAAACTCATGACGCAGGTGCCCCGGGCTTCATTCGAAGTAAAGACCTCGAAGCGGTTGAGCTTGTAGTGCGAGTCGTTAGCTGCAATTTTATTGGTGATAAGCGCTACGATGTCATCATCACTTACGCTCTTCATATTGTCGCAGAGCTTTTTGAACTCGATGAACCGTTCGTTTATCTCCTCCTCACTAAGGGAGAAGCCGAGAGTCTTGATGCGATCGGCAAAGGCGTGTCGGCCACTGTGTTTACCGAGTACGAGCTTGTTTTCCGAAAGTCCAATCGACTCGGGAGTCATGATTTCGTAGGTTGTTGGTTCGGAGAGGACTCCGTGTTGGTGGATACCAGACTCGTGTGAGAACGCACCGGTTCCTACAATAGACTTGTTAGGTGGTGCGGCGACACCGATTATGCTGTAAACTAGCTTACTGGTTCTATAGATCTGCGTCGTATCCACTCTGGAGGATGCTTTGAAATAGTCCTTACGCGTGTTTAGCGCCATAACGATCTCTTCTAGTGCAGCATTTCCAGCTCGCTCGCCAATGCCGTTAACGGTACACTCAACTTGTGTAGCACCTGCTGTTACTGCTGCAAGTGAGTTGGCTACAGCCATGCCTAAATCATCGTGGCAGTGTACCGAGATGACAGTCTTGTCAATGCCGGAGACACGCTCCCTTAGTGTGCTAATAAGTCGACTCATCTCCTCCGGGGTTGTATAGCCTACCGTGTCCGGCACATTGATAATTGTTGCGCCGTTCTTTATCGCTGTCCCGAATACCTGTATCAGAAACTCAGGATCACTTCTTGTTGCATCCTGTGCAGAGAACTCAACATCTGGACACTTTTTTGCTGCATACGCGACCATGGCTGCAGTTCTTTCCAGCACCTGCTCGGGTGTCATCTTCATCATATAGCGCATGTGAACAGGCGACGTCGATATGAATGTATGGATCAAGGGCGAAGCGGCGTGGCGTACAGCTTCGTATGCCGCATCTATATCCTTTTCGGTGGTTCGTGCTAGTGAGGCAACAGTGCAATCCTTGATTTCTCGTGCAATTGCACTGATCGACTCAAAATCACCCGGCGAAGCAATAGCAAAGCCTGCCTCGATTACATCGACCTTCAGCCTCTCGAGATGGCGAGCCACCTCCAGCTTTTCGTTTAGATCCATGCTGCACCCGGGTGCTTGTTCTCCGTCGCGGAGAGTCGTGTCAAAAATCCTAATTGACGGTTTCATTTACGCATCCTCCTTTCATTAGTGTTAGAGCTCTACTTTGTTTACTCAACTATTGCGCCCTTCTCTGCAGAAGAGACGTAGCGCATATACCGGCCGATATAGCCGCCTAGCTTCTTCTTTGGCTTGATTGACATTTCCTTTTTCCGTGTTTCGAGCTCTTCCGGTGATATCTTTAGATCCAGCCTGTAATCGGGAATATTTATGGAAATAGTATCGCCATCCTTGACATAGGCAATATTACCACCGCTCTGGGCTTCGGGGGATATATGCCCAATAGCAGCCCCCCGAGTCGCACCGGAGAACCGGCCGTCTGTGACAAGTGCCACTTGCTTATCAAGCCCCATTCCGGCGATTGCGGATGTTGGGGAGAGCATCTCACGCATGCCCGGCCCTCCTGCAGGACCCTCGTACCTAATTACGATGACATCCCCGGGAGCGGCTTTGCCGGCGAATATGGCTTCGCTTGCCTCGTCCTCGCTGTCATAGACCCGGGCAGGGCCTTCGTGAACAAGCATTTCATCGCTGACGGCACTGCGCTTAACGACTGCACCGTTCGGTGCTAAAGAGCCGAAAAGTATTGCCAGGCCTCCTGTTTGGGAATAGGGATCATCGATGTCCCTGATGACAGCATTTGTAATTGGTTTAATGCCTTTGAGGTTCTCTGCAAGGGGCTTGCCTGTAACTGTTGTGGTCGCAGTATCGAGCAAATCCTTTTTGACAAGCTCACTCATTACTGCATATACTCCTCCGTCGGCGTACAGATCTTGCAGGTGGTGGGAGCCAGCTGGGGCCAGCTTGCAGAGATTAGGTGTTCTCTGTGAGACTTCGTTTACCAGCGTCAGGCTGAATGGCACATCTGCTTCATGTGCAATGGCTGCAAGGTGCAGAACGGTATTTGTTGAGCAGCCTATAGCCATATCGACAGTAAGGGCATTCATAAAAGATCGCTCGGTGAGTATGTCCAAAGGCCTAATGTTACTACTCAAAAGCTCCATAATCTTTACGCCACTGTCAAAGGCAAGACGTGTACGGGCTGCATAGACAGCAGGGATAGAGCCATTACCTGGTAGTGCCATGCCTATTGCCTCCAGCAAGCAGTTCATGGAGTTGGCGGTAAACATACCGGAACAGGAACCGCACCCCGGACAGGCGTTATCCTCGTAATATTTTAATTCTTCGTCGCTGCACTTCCCGACAGAGTATGCCCCGACCGCTTCGAAGACGCTGTTTAGGTCCATCGGGTTTCCAAGTCTGTCATTGATGGAGAGCATCGGTCCTCCCGAGACAAAGATGGACGGAAGGTTGAGCCTAGCACTTGCCATTAACATTCCGGGGACGATTTTGTCACAGTTTGGAATGAACACTAGTGCGTCGAAGCTGTGGGCCCGTACCATACACTCGATGGTGTCAGCGATTAGTTCACGTGAAGCTAGAGAGTACTTCATGCCCTCATGCCCCATGGCAATGCCGTCGCATACTCCGATAGTGTTAAATTCAACCGGTGTACCGCCTGCAGAGAGGACACCATCTTTGACAGCCCGCGCTACTGACTGCAGATGGATGTGACCGGGCACGATCTCATTAAAGGAGTTTACGATACCGATGATAGGTCTATCGATCTGACCGTCAGTCATCCCGGTCGCTTTCAGTAGAGAACGGTGCGGGGCGCGGCTGACGCCTTTTTTTATCTGATCGCTGTTCATCACTGTATAATCCTTTCCTAGTGGTTTTGGCGAGACAGGTTGTTTCGATCCTCTGTCTTGCCCGGGAGCTTTTGGTGATTGTCCTGATTTACTCTGACTTGGACTTGTTTTGCCAGCTCATCTGAGCGCGGAGCTTTTCTCCTGTCTTCTCGATCAAGTGATTAGTCTCCTGACGGCGCCGTGCCATGAAGTTAGGTCTGTTAGCCTGGTTTTCCAAAATCCAGGTGCGTGCAAACGTACCGTCCTGTATCTCGCTGAGGACCTTGCGCATCTCATTGCGTGTCTCATCGGTGATGATGCGTTTACCGACGCTGTAATCGCCGAATTCGGCGGTGTCGCTGATGGAATAGCGCATATAGGACAGACCGCCCTCGACTGCCAGGTCGATGATAAGTTTCATTTCGTGTAGGCACTCAAAGTATGCGCTTTCGGGCTGATAGCCCGCTTCCACAAGGGTGTCGAAACCTGCCTTGATCAGTTCGGTGACGCCGCCACACAGGACGCACTGTTCACCAAAAAGGTCTGTCTCGGTCTCCTCTTGGAAGGTCGTCTCAAGAATGCCGCCGCGAGCACCGCCAATTCCATATGCATAAGCCAGTGCTAGGTCTCGTGCACTTCCTGAGGCGTCCTGATAGACAGCAATTAGGCAGGGGACGCCCCGTCCTTCCAGATACTGGCTTCTGACTGTGTGACCAGGACCCTTTGGTGCTATCATAATTACATCGATATTTTCAGGTGGGACGATCTGACCGTAATGGATATTAAAGCCGTGTGCAAATGCAAGTGCGGCACCGTTCTTGAGATTTGGAGCAATATCGTTCTTGTAGAGTGATGCCTGCTTTTCGTCGTTGACGAGAATCATTACGATGTCGGCCTGTTTCACAGCATCAGCAGTAACCATTACTCTCAAGCCTGCGGCCTCCGCCTTTTCGATGGATTTTGAGCCCTCGTAAAGACCGACAATAACATCCGCGCCGCTGTCCTTGAGGTTTAGTGCATGGGCATGCCCCTGGCTTCCATAGCCGACTACTGCAATTGTCTTACCTTTCAGTACGTTGAAATCGCAGTCCTTTTCATAAAACAGATTTGCCATTTTAGTACCTCCTCATATAATCTCCTATTTGTTGTGGATAGTGAATGTGAATACTCAGTTCTCTTCGTCATTGATAGGGTCGTCATCATCCTTCAGGCAGTAGGTGTTTCTGCCTATCGCCGTGGGGCCGGTCCGGGCCATCTCAATTATGCTATATTGAGATATAAACTCCAGAAAGGCATTGAGTTTGGGAGTCTCACCGGTTATCTCGATGGACATAGAGCTAGTGGACAGATCTACAACATTTGCCCTGTAAGTGTTTACAGCTTCCATAAGCTCTGGCAGCATACCCTTTTCAAGTCTGACCTTGACTAGCATGAGCTCTCGAACGACGATCTTTTCCGAATCCATGAGCTGGACCTTGTGTACATCCTGGAGCTTCTGCAGCTGCTTTGAGATCTGGTCCTTCATGCGGTCGTCACCCCAGGATACTATTGTCATACGGGAGATTTTGGGGTCATTGGTCGTGCCCACAGTCAGGCTGTCGATGTTAAAGGCGCGCCGCGAGAAGAGTGAGGAAACACGCGTCAGTACACCGGAGTGGTTGTTGACAAGAAGCGAGACAATAAACTGTTGGCTTTGCATTCTTCGGCCTCCTTACTTCAAAATAATGTCGTTGATACTGCCTCCGGGGGGGATCATCGGCAGCACTCGCATATCATTATCGATGCGGCAATGTATCAATGCCGGTCCATCACATTGGTACGCTTTCTCAAGGCACTGTCCATACTCCTCAACTGTCTCGGCGTAGAAGCCTGCTGCACCAAAAGCTTCTGCAAGCTTTACATAGTCTGTTTGACGCTCGAGGGAAGTCTGTGAATATCGCCCGTCAAAAAATAGCTTTTGCCACTGCCTTACCATACCGAGAGCGTTGTTGTCGAGCATTACTATAACAATGGGGAGCTTATTGGATACAGCGGTGGCCAGTTCATTCATGTTCATATGAAAGCTGCCGTCGCTTGTAAAAAGAAGTGTACGGGCATTGCCCCTGCCTATGCTTGCTCCGACAGCAGCACCCATTCCAAAGCCCATTGTTCCAAGCCCTCCGCTAGTAATGAAGGTTCTGGGTTTTGTAAAACGGTAGTATTGAGTCGTCCACATCTGGTGCTGTCCAACATCGGTGCAGACAACGTTTTTCCCGTTTTTGACACAAGCCCCTTCGATAATTGACTGAGGTGTCAGTGCTCTCGGATCCATTTCCAGGCTGTTGTCGGGATGCTCTTTAATGTACCGGATACGCTCCATCCACTCAGGGTGGGAGTATGTCTCAATTGTACTGTTGAGAGCTTGCAGGATTGTTTTCGTATCCCCTATAAGAGCGGTCGTAACATCAATGTTCTTATTGATTTCGGCTGGGTCGATATCGATCTGGATGACCTTTCTATCCTTGGTAAACTCAGACTTGTTACCGGTTGCCCTATCCGAAAAACGTACCCCAACTGCTATAAGGAGGTCACACTCATAAAGCGCTTTAGTAGCCCCATAACGGCCGTGCATACCAACCATGCCCAGAAAGCGCGGATGGCTGTACGGAACTGTTGAAAGGCCCATGATGGAGAGCCCGATAGGGGCGTCAACCTTGTCAGCTAGCCTCATCAGCTCCTCAGAAGCATGGGCGCCGACGACCCCGCCTCCGCAATAGATATATGGCCTTTTTGCTTTACTGATCAATAAAGCTGCCTGATTTAGCATATCCTCATTGACCTGCGGGGCTTTTTTCGAAGAAACATTGTTCGAGGGCGGTTCGTATTCGGCCGACCCGATCTGAACATCTTTCGGAATGTCGACAAGGACAGGTCCCGGTCTTCCGGATTGGGCAAGATGGAAGGCTTCGCGGAGAGTGTCTGCGAGAACTGATACATCCTTAACAAGATAGTTGTGCTTTGTAATGGGCATTGTGATGCCTGTGATGTCTACCTCCTGGAAGCTGTCGCGGCCAAGTAGGTCGGTAGAGACATTGCCCGTGATGGCGACAAGGGGGACACTGTCAAGATAGGCATTTGCGATGCCTGTCACAAGGTTTGTCGCACCGGGACCGGAAGTGGCAAACACAACGCCTGTTTTGCCTGTTGCGCGCGCATATCCGTCAGCCGCATGACATGCGCCCTGCTCGTGGCAGGTCGTGTAGTGAACGATCGAATCACTGTTTTTGTAGAGCTCGTCGTAGATGTAGAGCACAGCACCTCCGGGATAACCGAATACCGTATCCACACCCTGTTCGAGTAGTACCTTAACTAGAATTTGCGCCCCTGTGAGCATCATGATCTCAGTCCTCCTTTGGTATGTTGTAGATAGTGGGAAATAATAGAAAAAGCCCTGCAGTTTTCACTGCAGGGCATCCGTTTTGCTTATGGGTAGTTATACTTTGCCTTCGTTTGCAGCGAAGTCTTTATTAACATGACAAGGTACCCGGACAATAAGGCCGAGTACAAGCACGATAATAATTATGACTTCAGTGTAATACTGTGCTGCCACGATAAAAGCTCCTTGCTTTAGGTGATTTTGTAGATACTACCACGTGCTAAATTGATTGTCAATACAAAATATGCAAATGTTTAAATAATGATACATGTTTGTTGCTGTTGAATAGTAATGAGAAGCTCCAGCTGCATGAATTTGTCATACTTATAAAGCAATTGACTTTTGGACTAGTTGGACTAGTTTGTCTTTATCGCTGTCTTCCACTTCCCGGAGTTGAATCTTATCAGGATAAGTAGTGAGCGAACCGCTTGGTCACAGACGAGGGCAATCCACGCACCATAGAGACCCAGATCAAACACTTTGACAAGTAGCAGTGCAAGACCGGGACGTATTAGGAGCACTGTTAAAAAGGATATAACAGCTGTTGCTCTTGTGTCGCCGGCTCCTCTCAAGGCACCGGAGAGTATAAACTGAGATGACTGCAGCGGTTGAACGAGCGCAACAAACATCAGTATGTTCTTACCCGTTGAGATGACGATTGCTTCTTTACTGTACAGGCCGACAATCAGTTCTCCAAAGAAGAAGAAGGTCAGTGCCAATAGAATCGAAACACTCATGCCGAGACGCCTTGTACGGCTGCTGTATGCCTGCGCCATATCCGGTCTCTTCTTTCCAAGACTCTGCCCGACAAGTGAAGTGGCTGAAACAGCAAACGCATTGCCGTTCATAAAGGACAAGGCTTGGATATTCATGCAAATGTTGTGTATAGCAAATGAGACTGTTCCGAGGGAGGCAACTGTTTTCGCGAATATGATCATACCGGCGCGCATAACCATCTGCTCTCCCATTGCGGGTAGACCTATCCTGAATATGCCTTTCATAGTCTCCCAGTGGGGCCTAAATTTCTCTCGGATGTCCAACTTCAGGTAGTGATTTCCGCGGATGACAGTAGTGAAAGCTAAAACCATAGCAGTAAACTGTCCAATTATCGTTGCAAGTGAGGCTCCTGCAATTTCCATTCTCGGGAAGCCGAAGCGTCCCTCGATAAGAAGGAAGTTCAATAAGACGTTGACGACGTTTGAAATGAGGTTGTATACCATTGCGACTCTGGTGCTTCCTACTCCACGGAGAGCAGCGGTTACAGTGCTTGTTAGTGCTAGACCCACAAAACCGATCATCTGTATTCGGAGATACTGGGTACCTGCAATAAGAGTCCTCTGCTCGGCTGCACCCATAAAACTTACTAGCTGTTCTGCAAACACATATCCGAGTACGGAGGCGATTGAGGATAGCACAAGAGTGAGGATCAAGGCTTGCCGGAGAATCAGGTACGCCCGCTTCTGATTTCCCTGTCCTTTTGCCCGTGCGACAAGAGCGGTAGCACCGACATTCATAGACATAAATAAGGACATGAGCAGAAATTTCGGCTGAGTTGTTAGACCGACAGATGAAATAGCCCAAGACCCTAGATTACCTACCATCATCATATCGGCCATGGATGCAAGTTGTGTAAGAATGAACTCTATGAAGGACGGCCAGGCGATGTGTATAACATCCTTATAGAGCATCTTCGAACTTACGCCAGGTGGTAGCGTTTTGGTTACACGGTCATGTTTGCCGTAGTCTTCTCCCGAATCGCCACCACCATCAGGTACTAAGTCCAGTGCCATGACATGCACGTTTTCGGCTTTTGCCGACTCTTTTCTTTCGGGATTCATTTTTATCATTCCTGTCTTATGAATTACATACTCCACCATTATAACACTAAAATGATCAAAATCCAATAACCTAAGTTTATAAACTTATTAGATTCAAAATGCCCTATGAAAACGATTAAAAACAAAGATAATTGGTACAAATGACGCCCGATTATACGCCGTCCACAGTGATGTTTTTCACTTGTAATGGGCGTGATGCTATGGTAATATTATGAAGAAGAAAATGAAGACAGGGGTGGCTTGTGTGACGTTATTTGCATCTGATTACAGGAGAATGGCCCGAGAGATATTGAGGGGAAACTGGGCATTAGCTGTGGGTGTCGGGTTTGTAGCAGGCCTACTCGGTGCAGATATTTCCGGAGGCCTTCCGGGCGGTTCATCGGGCAGGGCAGCTAGTGAAAACGGTGTTCACAATAGTCTCGACCAACTGTTTCCCATAGAATTCCTGCATTTCCTACGCCCTTTCCTATTCGGAATCGGGACAATCCTCCTTGTCTGGGTAATTATTAACATCGTCATAGGCGGCGCTATCACGTTGGGATATGCGAAGTTTAATCTAGAATTAGCCGACCGTAGAAGCCCGAACTTTGAAACCCTGTTTTCGCAACTTTACAGGCTTGGTGCAGGATTCTGTATGCAGCTTCTGCGCGGATTATATACCTTTCTGTGGGCACTACTGTTTATTATTCCGGGTATCGTTGCAAATATCAGTTACGCAATGACTCCGTATATTATGGCGGACCACCCCGAATATGGTGCAAACGAGGCCATAGGCATCTCCAAAAGGCTTATGTACGGACACAAATGGCGTTACTTCTGTTTGCAATTGAGCTTCATTGGCTGGGCATTTCTCTGCGTACTCACATTCGGTATCGGATTTCTCTGGCTAAACCCCTATAGAGAAGCAGCGAATGCGGCATTCTACCGCAGCATAGGTGGAAGGTAAGGCAGGTAAGGAGGTAAAACATGTCGAAACCTATCAAGGAGTTAACAATAAGCACGGCAAATTCCATTAAGTATGTTTTATGCGACATCGACGATACGCTTACTACAGGGGGCAAGCTTACGGCTGAAGCATACAGCGCACTGTGGGAACTACACAACGCTGGTATCCCCGTTGTGCCTGTCACCGGGAGACCTGCTGGATGGTGTGACATGATTATCCGCGAGTGGCCTGTAAGTGGTGTTGTGGGAGAAAACGGTGCTTTCGCTTTCTATATGTCGGGCGGACATGTGCAGACACTCCTGCACCCTGAAACAGTTACTGACGCACAGGCCAGATTGGAGAAAGTGAGAGATCGAGTTCTCAGTGAGGTGGAGGGAAGCAGGGTGGCCCGCGACCAGTTTTCACGCATATATGACCTTGCTATAGATTTCCGTGAGGATCCGCCGTATCTGACGTACGATGATGCAAAGCGTATTAGAGATATATGTGTTTCGATGGGCGCTGAGGCAAAAATCAGCTCGATCCATGTAAACACGTGGTTTGGGAACTATGATAAGTTGAGCATGTCTTTGATGCTGCTAAAGGACGTGTTTGGTGAACAGGACCCTGAATCTTCCTCGATATTCTTTGGGGACTCACCCAATGATGAGCCGATGTTTGAACACTTTCCGATTACCTGCGCTGTGGCAAATATCCTACCGTTTATGGATGAGATCAAATATCCTCCTACATACATAACAGAGGCTGAGGGGGGAGCAGGATTTACCGAAGCGGTGCGGCTGATACTGTTAAAACGGGGTTGAGCGAATGCTCCATTGCTACCCGAGAAAATAGACCCATGAGAGGCGAATGATGACCGCCATACTGGGTGCGCGGAGCTAGGACCGCAGAGTTTGCGCAAAATCTTGAGCAATGTGTACCTCTGCACGAAAAATCACGGTTTCTGCGCAGAATTTTGAGTTGTGTGTGGATTCACTCGGGGTGATATATCGTACAATGCATATTCCATAACGTATACCGCATAAATGAGCCGATTTCCTCTTCGCCGTTCACACATTACTTCGATTTCTGCGCATTTTTCGCATTATTTGTCTCTTCCTCTTTGCAGAGAATGCGACTGACCCTGATAGACCGCATATTTTCGCATCTGACCGCATATTTTCACATCGCATTTCCGCATTATATCTTATGGCATATAGCACTGCCCGGGTAACGCTTGACTTGCTTGACAAAGCTTAGGCGACTTTATATAATTATTGATACAAGTTATGAACGTTCATATGACTGACGGAAGTGGAGCACCACATGGAGTATGAACTTGAAAAGCCGACCGTCTGGGCAGTGATATGCACCGGATGGTTTTTCCTTTGGAAGTAAAAATCGATGTGAGGAGGATTTCTTCAGATGGACACCAATATGGATACCAATATGAACACCATGATGAATGCCAATGAAGAGAAGCTCGCGAAAAACGCTTACCCCGGTAGGGGCATAGTCGTAGGTATGACTCCCGATTTACGTAACCTGGTTCAGGTTTACTGGATCATGGGAAGAAGCGAGAACAGCAGAAACAGGGTTTTTGTGCGGGAAGGGGATGAGGTTAAGACCCGAGCCTTCATCGAGAGCAAAATGACAGATCCCTCTTTGATTATCTATTACCCTGTGCGCACGGTGAATAATGTACATATAGTTACGAATGGAGACCAGACTGATACCATCGCCAGGTACATATCAGAAGGTAAAAGCTTTGAGGAGGCTCTTCTCACTCGACAATATGAGCCGGACGCACCAAATTATACTCCGAGGATATCTGCAGCCATTCTATACAAAGGGGATAGTTCCTCCTTCGTGATGTCAATTCTAAGCACCGTAGAAAATAATCCATCGGAAGAAAAGAAAGCTTTCTTTACATCAAGGACGTTTACACCGGGTGAAGGGAAATGCATTCACACCTATAAGGGAGACGGGAATCCACTGCCCTCATTCGAAGGAGTCCCATATACTGTTACAGTTGGCAATAACATTGAAGAGACTGCGAGACGGTACTGGGATATGCTGAACCAGGAGAATAGAGTGGCACTGTTGGTCAAGCATATCAATGTTGAAAATGGGAATGTCGATATACACATTATAAACAGGCACGCATAATAAACAGGCATACAGTTTGACGTGAAAGGATGTATAAGCTTGAATAGAATGATGTTGAAATATGGATGCAACCCCAATCAAGTTCCGGCAAGTGTTTTTATGGCTGAGGGGGAACTGCCCATTAAGGTTCTCAACGGTAAACCGGGATATATCAACTTGCTCGACGCGCTAAATGCGTACCAGCTTGTAAAGGAGCTCAAGGAAGCGACCGGACACCCTGCAGCAACATCCTTTAAGCATGTAAGTCCGGCTGGTGCAGCTATAGGTCTACCGTTAGACGAAACGCTGAAGCGTATTTATTTTGTCGAAAACAAAGAGCTCTCGCCGCTAGCATGTGCTTATGCACGGGCCAGAGGTGCTGACAGAATGTCATCGTATGGTGATTTCATCGCACTAAGCGATGTCTGTGACAGAGAAACAGCCGCAATAATCCTGCCGGAAGTATCTGATGGAATTGTAGCGCCGGGCTACACCGAGGAAGCCCTTGCTATACTGAAGCGCAAACGTAAGGGGAACTATACTGTTATTAAGATCGATGAGGATTATGAGCCTCGGGAAATCGAGCGCAAGGATGTATACGGCATAACATTTGAGCAGAAGCGAAACGATTACCGTGTGGATGAGAATATATTCAATAATATCGTTACCCAAAATACCAATCTTTCCGAAAGTGCACGGCTCGACTTGATGATTTCGCTAATAACACTAAAATATACACAATCGAACTCGGTCTGCTATGTATATGACGGACAGGCTATTGGCATCGGAGCAGGACAGCAGTCTCGTATTCACTGTACAAGACTGGCCGGAAGTAAGGCAGACACTTGGTTTTTAAGACAGCATGAAAAGACTCTAAACCTCAAGTTTAAGAAGGGTGTCGGGAGGGCTGACCGCGACAATACAATAGATGTCTACCTATCTGAGTATTGGGAGGACCTCCTTATGACCGACGTTTGGAAGGACTTTTTTGAGGAAAAGCCCGAGCCGCTGACAGATAAGGAGAAGAGGGAATACCTCTCAAAAATCAGCGGTGTATCTCTGGGTTCGGACGCATTCTTCCCCTTTGGAGACAATATTGAGCGTGCGGCCAAGAGCGGAGTCAGTTTCGTAGTACAGCCTGGAGGCTCGATTAGAGATGACAATGTAATTGAAGCGTGTGACAGATATGGAATCGTAATGGCGTTCACCGGAATGAGGCTGTTTCATCATTGATGTGCCCCTACGTTGGGATATCCATTACGAATAGTTTCGAACGATTGAACGAATGAACGATTGTAAGATTGTAAGATTGTAAGATTGTAAGATTGGATCTGAGATAGTTAATGCAACACTTATTAGGCATAGATGTCGGTTCAACGACTGTCAAGGCAGTTATCACCGACAGCAATCTGAATATTCAATATAAAAGATATGAACGGCATAATGCCAGAGTCCGTGAGATCCTACTCGAAATCCTTCGGGAGCTGCACGAGAATTTCGGATCCATTACTGTAAAGGCTGCAGTAACCGGGTCTGCCGGGCTGGGCATTTCTCAGCGCACAAAATTGCCGTTCGTTCAGGAAGTTATCTCATCAACAACCGCAATTAACCGGATGCTACCTGAAACCGATTGCGCTATAGAGCTTGGCGGTGAGGACGCAAAGATCATTTTTTTTGGTCGTGTTCCGGAACAGAGGATGAACGGCACATGTGCAGGAGGTACCGGTGCGTTCATAGATCAGATGGCAACGTTAATGAATGTAACGGTGGATGAGTTGAATGACTTGGCTAAAAACTTTGAAAAGATATATCCTATTGCGTCGAGATGTGGAGTTTTTGCAAAATCCGACATACAACCCCTACTCAATCAGGGTGCACGCCGTGAGGATATTGCTGCATCAATTCTGCAGGCGGTTGTCAACCAGACAATAGGAGGGCTTTCGCAGGGTAGGCGCATTTCAGGTAATGTCGCTTTTTTAGGCGGACCTCTCGCATTCATCCCTCAGCTAAGAAGACGCTTTGTGGAGACTCTAGAGCTGTCGGAGGAGAATGCGTATTTTCCTGAAAATGCGGAGTGCTTTGTGGCAATCGGATGTGCCGCTGAAGCGGAACTCTTTGATGAACAAACAGTCGACGATATTATTAGGAAGCTTGAGGACATTGATGA
>FZPS01000214.1_pt61 | contig 15723 bp, 12 predicted proteins | sample 1817821 | NCBI WGS metagenome assembly FZPS01 (sample SAMEA104158645, study PRJEB21678) | metagenome | place: Germany | collected 2015-04-21 | reverse complement strand
GGCCTCACAGGGTCTGCTGCTGATGATTCCCAATATGTATAAAATCGCCGGCGAGCTGCTGCCAAACGTTATCCACGTTTCAGCCCGCGCCGTTGCGTCCCACGCCCTTTCGATATTCGGGGATCAATCCGACATATACGCCTGCCGACAGACCGGCTATGCCATGCTGTGTTCGTCCAGCGTGCAGGAAGTAATGGATTTGGGCGCGGTCGCCCACCTGTCCACCATCAGGGGGCGGGTCCCGTTCCTCCACTTTTTCGACGGGTTCCGCACCTCCCACGAACTCCAGAAAATCGCGGTCTGGGACTATAAGGAACTCGGCGAAATGCTGGACTGGGAGGCGCTGGAGCGTTTCCGCAGCAACGCGCTCAACCCCGAACACCCTGTACAGCGCGGCACCTCGCAAAACCCGGACATCTTCTTCCAGGTGCGCGAGGCCTCAAACACCTATTACGAGACCATTCCCGAAATCGTGGAGTATTACATGGACGAAGTCAACAAAAGGATTGGCTCGGACTACAAGCTGTTCAACTACTACGGCCCAAGCGACGCAAAGCACGTCATAATCGCGATGGGCTCGGTCTGCGAAACAGCGGAGGAGACCATCGACTACCTCAGCGCCAAAGGCGAAAAGGTCGGGCTTATCAGAGTAAGGCTTTACCGCCCCTTCTCCACAAAACACCTGCTTGATGCAATCCCGGACACCGTCGAAAAAATCTCGGTGCTGGACCGCACTAAAGAGCCCGGCTCGATTGGCGAGCCGCTGTATCTGGACGTCTGCGCGGCGCTCAAGGGCACTAAATTCGAGTCCATCCCGGTTTACACCGGCAGATACGGCTTAAGCTCCAAAGACACCAACCCCGGTCAAATCATCGCGGTGTATCGGAATATGCAAGCCTCGGAGCCCAAGCCGAGGTTCACCATCGGGATTGAGGACGACGTTACCCACCTGTCCCTCGACATCACCGAGAGCCCCGACACCACGCCGGGCGGCACCACCTCCTGCAAATTCTGGGGACTGGGCTCGGACGGCACTGTCGGCGCCAATAAAAACTCGATAAAGATTATCGGCGACCACACTGATATGTATGTTCAGGGATACTTTTCCTATGACTCCAAAAAATCCGGCGGGATTACCACTTCCCACCTGCGCTTTGGCGACAAACCCATCAAGTCCACTTATTTTGTCAGCAAGGCGGATTTTGTCGCCTGCCACAACCCGTCGTACATTGATAAATACGACATGGTCAGCGACATCAAGCCCGGCGGCACCTTCCTGCTCAACTGCCCGTGGGACGAGCAGGAACTGGACAGCCGCCTGCCCGCCGAGATGAAAAGGACTATCGCAAAGAACAATATCCGCTTTTACACCATAGACGCCACCAAGTACGCAAAGGAACTGGGGCTCGGAAACCGGATAAACACCATCCTTCAGGCGGCTTTCTTTAAGCTGGCGGACATTATCCCGGCGGACGACGCGGTCAGATACATGAAGGACGCCGCCACGAAATCCTATTCCCGCAAAGGCGAAGCGATTGTCAAGATGAACCACGACGCGATTGACACCGGTATCCGCGAGGTAAAACAGGTCAAGGTACCGGCGGAATGGGCAAACGCGAAAGATGACGGCATTAAAAAGCAGCTATTCGGCGGACGCCCCGAAATCCGCGATTATATTGACAACGTTCTGGCGCCCATGAACGCGCAGAAAGGTGATACCCTGCCCGTCTCCACCTTCCTTAAGGATGCCGACGGAACAGTGCCGCTCGGCTCCGCCGCTTACGAAAAACGCGGCATCGCGGTGGATGTCCCCGAATGGCAGCCCGAATTCTGCATCCAGTGCAATTTCTGCTCCTATGTCTGCCCGCACGCGGTAATCCGCCCCGCGGTCATGAACGAACAGGAAGCGGCGGACGCGCCCGAAGGAATGAAGATGAAACCGGCGACCGGCCTGCCAGGCTACCAGTTCGCCATCACCGTCTCCACCCTCGACTGCACCGGCTGCGGCTCCTGCGCGTCGGTCTGCCCGGGCATGAGGGGCAACAAGGCGCTGATAATGAAGCCTATCGACACCCAGCTTAAAGAGCAGGATAATTTCCTGTACGGTCTGGATTTGCCGATAAAGGAAGACGTGCTTGAAAAATTCAAGCCCACCACCGTCAAGGGAAGCCAGTTCCTGCAGCCGCTGCTTGAGTTCTCCGGCGCGTGCGCGGGCTGCGGCGAAACCCCTTACGCCAAGCTGGCCACCCAGCTTTTCGGCGACAGGATGTATATCGCGAACGCCACCGGCTGTACCTCAATCTGGGGAGGCTCGGTCCCCTCGACCCCGTACACCGTGAACAAAGAGGGGCGCGGCCCGGCGTGGGCAAACTCGCTGTTTGAGGACAACGCCGAATACGGTTACGGTATGTTCCTCGGCGTTACCGCGCGCCGCAACCGCCTTGCGGACATTATGAATAAATTCCTTCAGGCCGATATCCCCGCCGAATGGGGTCTGAAAGAGGCCGCCGAGGCGTGGCTTGAGGGCAGGGACGACGCGAAAGCCTCGAAGGAGGCCGCCAAACTGGTGGTGCCGGCCCTTGAAAAAGCCATCCTTGAGTGCGAAAAGGACAGCGAGCTTTACAGTCTGGTTGACGAGGCCTTAAAATCCGCTGATTTGCTTGTCAAAAAATCCTTCTGGATATTCGGCGGCGACGGCTGGGCTTACGACATCGGTTTCGGCGGGCTGGACCACGTCCTCGCTTCCGGCGAAGACGTCAACGTGCTGGTATTCGACACCGAAGTCTACTCCAACACCGGCGGGCAGTCCTCCAAAGCCACCCCGCTCGGCTCGGTCGCGCAGTTCGCGGCCGCCGGCAAGCAGACAAGGAAAAAGGATCTCGGCGCAATCGCGATGAGCTACGGCTATGTATACGTCGCGCAGATTGCGATGGGCGCGGACATGAACCAGACCATCAAGGCGTTTCTGGAAGCCGAATCTTACCCCGGCCCCTCGCTGATTATCGCGTACTCGCCCTGTATCAACCACGGTATCAAGGGCGGCATGGGCAACGCCCAGCAGGAGGAAAAGAAGGCTGTTCAGGCCGGATACTGGCACCTCTACCGGTTTGACCCGCGCAAGGAGGAGCCGTTCAGCCTCGACAGCAAGGAGCCTACCGAATCCTACCGCGACTTTATCACCGGCGAAGTGCGCTACAGCTCGCTGCTGCGCACCTTCCCCGACCGCGCGGAGGAACTGTTCGCGCAGGCCGAAAAGGACGCGGCTGCGCGCTACCAGCACCTGCTGCGCCTCGCCGAGCTTTACAACAAAAAGTAATCCCGCGGCTTAACCGCATAAAAAATCCCCGGCAAAAATGCCGGGGATTTTTTTGCCCAAATACCGCCGTGGTCAGCCGGCCGCGGAAATCAGCGAAAGCGGGGAATAATCGGGCTGCAGCGCGGCGTTGACCGCCATCGCCACAAGCTGGGAGGCCCGCCGGATAATAAGGTCTATCTCCCTCGGCGTTACCATCATCTCGGAGCCGCGCGGGGTAACCTCGTCCCCCGCCTCCCTGCGCCCGGTCAGCTCCACCGCGACGGTGCGCGCGTCCACCACCGTCGGCACCCCCAGCCCGATCACAGTAACCCCTAAAGTGTCGCGGTTGAGCGCCATGCGGTTGTTCCCCACCCCCGAACCCGGCGAGATTCCGGTATCGCAGATTTGGACGGTGCAGCCCAGCCTTGAGACGCTGCGCGCGGCAAGCGCGTCAATCACAATAACCGCGACCGGCTTAACTATCTCGCATATTCCTTTTACCATCTCGCTGCTTTCAACCCCGGTCTGCCCAAGCACTCCGGGGATAAAGACAGCGGTGGGGCGCAGGTTTTCGAGCCCGGCGCTTCTGCTGAATTCCCCCTGAATATGTCTGGTGGCGAGCACCAGCCCCGCCGCGCGCGGCCCGAGCGCGTCGGGGGTAACCGACTGGTTGCCGAGCCCCACAACCAATATCGTCCCGTTCTGCGGCAGCAGGGCCCGCAGCTCGTCCCCCAGCGCCACCGATTTTTCCTCCATGCTTTTTTCGTCGTCCGAAAGCGGCGGCAGTTCGGCGGTTATATACCTGCCGCGCGGCTTCCCCAGAGCCTTCTCCCCCTGTTCGTCCTCTATCACCATGTTGGTCAGCCTGATATCCCCCACCTGTTTTGTCTGCTGTTTCACCCCCGGCAAGTCTTTATCCCCAAGCTGTGCCGCGGCTTCAATCGCAAGGTCCGTACGCAGCTGCATAAATTTCCCTCTTTTCCGAATAGTGCTGTCTTTTATTATCCCAACAAAAGCGGACTTTAATACAAAACCCGATAAAAAACCGCGGCAAAAATTTGTAATAAAACCGCTTGCCCCTCTCCCCTGTTTGAGTGTATAATGAGTATAAGTATTTTCGGGAGGCGCAGCGCAAAATGAAGTACCGGCTCAATCCGGAGCACCTTGGAAATATATTCGCGGTCCCCGCGGTGGTGGCGGACCAGCATATAAAGCTGGCCGGTTCGGCTCAGCTGAAGGTACTGCTCTGGCTGCTCAGAAGCGGACAGGGCGTGTTTGACGCCGCGCTCTGCTCAAAAGCCATCGGGCTGCCTCCCGCCGACTGCACCGACGCTCTGCAGTATTGGATTGCGACCGGCGTTATACTGAAAGAGCCCGGTCAGGGCAATTTGCCGGCCCAAACCCCCGACAGCCTTGCCCCTGCGGACGACAGCCCCGCGCAGGCCCGAAAACGCGGCAAAACCAGCGCGGTGCCGCGCCCGCGCCCGGTCAAGCCCTCGTTAAAGGAAGTCATCAAACGGCAGAAGGAAAACGCCGAGTTCGCTTACCTGCTTAACACCGCCTCCGCAAGGCTGGGGCGGCCGATAAACAATGGCGAGATGGAAACCCTGCTCTACCTTTTTGACTCGGCCGGCCTGCCGGTCGAAGTCATCCTGATGGTGATTGAATACGCGGTCGCCGAGGACAAGGCAAATATCCGCTACATAGAAAAGGTGGCGCTGGACTGGGCGGACAGGGGAATTACCACCATAACCGCGGCCGAGCAGTACCTGTGCGCGATGGAGCGCAGGCGGGAAGCATGGGAGAAGCTCTCCGCCCTGCTTGAAATCGCCCATTCGCCCACAATTGCGCAGTCCGAAGCCGCCGAAAAATGGATTTTCGAATGGCAGGTGGACGAGCGGCTGCTGAATCTCGCTTATGATAAAACGGTGAAAGCCACCGGAAAATTCAACAGCAGCTACATGATGAAAATTATCGAGCAGTGGCGCGCTAACGGGATTGACACCTACGAAAAAGCGGCCGCCGAATATGACAAAAACAAATCAAAGGGCAGAAGAAAAAAGGAGACCTCCTTTGATTTGGACGAATACGAGAGCATGGTGAGCGAATTCACCCCGATATATAACAAAAAGGGCAGGAAGTGAAATCCCCTGCGGAATTTTGCTCGCAGAAAAGGAGAGAAAAAATGGGTTACAGCCGTGACGTATATGAAGAAGCGATGGCCGAACTGGAACGGCGCCGCAGCAGCGCAAGGCAGAAAGCGGCACAGCTACGCGAAAAAATGATTGCGAAATACCCGCGTATCCTTGAGATAGAGCAGGAAATGGGAAACACGGCGTACAAAATCGCGCGGGCGGTGCTGGACGGCGGGGACGTCGAGTCGGCGGTAGAAAAAATCAAAAACCGGAGTTTGTCCCATCAGGCGGAACTCGCGCAGATACTCGCAAAAGAGGGGATTTGCGCCCCGAATTTCGAGCCTTCATACACCTGCCCCGCCTGCAAGGATACCGGAATTGTGGGCAACAGGTTCTGCGAGTGCATGAAATCCCTGCTCAGGGAGCTTGCATTCAAGCGTATCAGCAGCTATTCGGGCGCGGCCAAAGAGATGTGCTTTGACAGCCTCCGCCTCGACTATTACCCCGACCGGCCGGATTCCAAAACCGGGATTGTGCCGAGAAATCGGATGAAAGAGGTTTTTGAGTACTGCAGAAACTACGCCGAAGACTTTGACGAAAGCTCCCCCAGCCTTTTGCTGCGCGGCGCCACCGGCACCGGAAAAACCCATGTGTCGATAGCGATTGCGCGGGCGATAATCGGCAAGGGGTTCGGGGTGATTTACGGGCCGGTGCAAAAGCTCTTGCACCGGCTGGAACGCGAGCATTTCGGGCGGGAAGAGGGCAACAGCGAAGACATGATGCTGGAATGCGATTTGCTTATTCTCGACGACCTCGGCACCGAATTCCCCAGCGCGTTTTACACCTCCTGCATTTACAACCTGATAAACAGCAGAATGCTCGACGGCAGACCGACCATAATCAGCACCAACCTCGACCAGAACGAGCTTATGAACAGGTACGGGGAGCAGACCACCTCGCGGATTATCGGCAATTTCGTGCCGCTCACCTTTGTGGGCAGGGACATAAGGCAAATCCGCCTGCGTGATAAAATCTGCCTTTGCGAATGATTTTGATTAACCGCGCAAATAATTCCAATATTGTAATACCTGATTACAATTCCGATTGTTTTATTGACATCGGCTGTTAAATTATGTACAATTCGATTTGTTTTAAGCCTTGAAGGAGGGAACCCTGATGTCGGATTACAATGATAACGGCAGGCTCTGCATGGGCTGCATGAACCCCCTGCCCGACGGGCGGGAGAAATGCGGGATATGCGGTTTCTCCGCGAGCGGGAATAACGACGAGCAGTACCTTCGGGTCGGAACGCTGCTGTCCGACAGGTACCTTGTCGGGAAACTGCTGGAGCATGTCGGGGACGCCGCAATCTACATCGGGTTTGACCGGGCGCAGGGAGGCGCTATCCTGATACGCGAGTTTCTGCCCGACACCCTCGCCGCGCGCGGGGAAAACGGGGAACTGCAAATCATCACCGGATGTGAGAACGCCTTCCGCGAATATTACGAGAAGTTCCGCGCCCATGCCCGCGCGCTCGCGCGTATGCGCGAACTGCCTTCAATCATACCGGTTTACGATATATTCGAGCAGAACAACACCGCCTACACCATTTCCGAGTACTGCGAGGGCAACACTCTGGAAACCCGGCTTAAGCAAATCGGCGGCAGAATGAAATGGGACGAAGCCCGCCCGCTCTTCATGCCGCTGCTGTCCACCCTGATTTCGCTGCATTCCGCCGGGGTGCTGCACCTTGGAATCAGCCCCCGCAACATCATTATCGGCAACGATGGCAAACTGCTCCTGCGGGGCTTTTGCATTACAGAGGCAAGGCGGGTAAACACCGACTTAAAACCCAACCTGATTTCAGGCTACTCCGCGCCCGAACAATACACATTCGGGCAGGAAGTCGGCGAGTGGAGCGACGTGTACGGCCTTGCCGCCACCATATTCAGAACTTTAACCGGCAATCCCCCGCCGGACGGCTCAAAGCGCGCCAAAGACTCAAACGATTTGCTGGTGCCGAGCGAAATCGCGAAGGAAATGCCGGATTATATCGCGGCGGCGCTGTTCAACGCGCTTCAGGTAAACCCTGAAAGCCGCACCCGTTCAATCGAGAAGTTCCGCGACCAGCTTTCGACCGCGCCCGCCGTCTCCCGCCTTCGCGAGGACCGGGAGGGCGGGGAACTTTCGGAAGAGGAAACAGGGGAGCCGCAGGAACCCGAAAAGAAAGGCAGCCACGCCAAATACGCAGTCCTCATAGTGCTCGCGGTTTTCATATTCCTTCTGCTTGCGGGCGGAGTTGTGGTGCTGCTGCTGTTCCCCGACCTTTTCAGCGGGGGCAAGGAAGTGTCCGAGCCGACCTCCTCGATAGTCGTTGACGAAACCACTACCACCATCCGGCAAACCACCAGAACGGCGTCCGCGAAGTTCGCCACTCCCGACCTTGCGGGCAAGAACTTCTTTGACATCCGCGACGGCTCCCTTATCGGCGAGATGAAAGTGGTTGTGGAATACAAGGTTTACAGCGACCGCCCGAAAGGCGAAATCCTGTCTCAAAAGCCGAACGCCGAAACACCGGCTGAAAAAGGCGCGACCATCAAGGTTACCATAAGCGACGGTCCGGAGCTGATAACCGTCCCGAACCTTACGGGGTGGAACTACCAGCACGCCGAGCTCTACCTCAAAGCGCTTGGCTTTCGGGTGAACATCACCAGAATTTTCTCCGATACCTACGACAAGGACATCGTCGAAAGCGTCGAGCAGGAGGGCAGGGAGCTCCCCGAAGGCAGCCTTGTAAACCTTCGGGTAAGCGACACCCCCAAAACCACCGCGACCGAGCCGCCGCAAAACTGGTGGGATGACTTTTTCGATTGATTATAGCGGCGCGGGTCCAAAACACGACCGGTTTTACCCCAAAAAACAGTCAAGCCGCCCCAAAAGCTAGGCCTAAGCGGCCTGATTGTGGCTTTTACGGCGGCTTTCAGTGTATCGCGCCTTTGGGTATTTATCCCATGCTTTGGGCATATACTGAAAAGATAGCGATATCCGACCCCGGAGGTACTGTGATGGAAATAACTATCGACGGGCTGCGAATAAACTATGTCGACGAGGGGCAGGGCGCCGAGGTGCTGCTGCTGCACGGCTGGGGCGCGCCCGCACAGTCCTACCGGCTGATTATCGACCATCTGTCGCCAAGGTGCCGGGTAGTGGCGCCCGACCTTCCGGGGTTCGGCGGCAGCGGCGAGCCGGAAAAGCCGTGGTCGGTGGACGATTACGCCGACTTTGTAATCAAATTCGCAAGCGCGGTGGGGCTTAGCTCCCCGGTTTTAATCGGCCACTCATACGGCGGCCGCGTTATCATCAAGCTGATGAACAGGCAGAGCCTCCCGTTCACCGTGCCTAAAATAATCCTGATTGACTCCGCCGGAATAAAGCCCCGGCGCGGCTTAAAATATTACCTTAAAGTCCTGCCGTACAAGGCGGCAAAACGCCTTTTCCCCACCCTTGCCCAGAAAATGCGGGGCAAAATCGGCTCGCCCGACTACCGCAGCGCAAGCCCGGTAATGCGCGGGACCATGGTGCTTTCCATCAACGAGGATTTAACCCCGCTGTTGCCGGGGATAAAACCGCCCACCCTGCTTATATGGGGTGAAAAGGACACCGCGACCCCGCTGTCGGACGGCAGAACCATGGAAAAGCTGATCCCGAACGCCGGCCTTGTGGTCTTAAGGGACTGCGGGCATTTCTGTTTTGCAGAGCGCTGGGGTCAGTTCTCCCGCGTGCTCGACTCCTTTATAAAATAGTAGTATTAGGGGCGATTGAATGCTTGAGGCTATCTCAACCGCGATACTGTTTGCCGCTTTCGCAGCCGACTGCTTCTTACTGTCGCTGCATTTTGTCCACATGCTTCAGCTTAACTCCTACCAGAACGACAGGTACAGGCGGTGGATGAAGGAAAACCGCGGGCAAATCATCTACCGGATGGGCTGGCTGCTGCTTGCCACCGTCGCCGTATCCAGTTTTCTTATCCAATCCACCGACTGGAAGGTCAGGACTGCCTGCGCCATCATCTTCTTTATACACGCCTACCTCAACCTTCCGAAAAAAGCGAAAAAACCGCTGGTATTCACCGCGAGAGTCAAGCGCCTTTACGCCACCTATTTCATTCTCGCCGCGGCTGTGGGCGCGGCGGTCTATTTTTCCGGAATGCTCAGAATAAGTCTCGGCGCACTGTTTTTGTGGGCTTCCCTCACCGGCTTTGCGGTGCTCGCGGCAAACACAATCAACCGCCCGATTGAAAACAGGATAGCCGGATGGTATATCGAGGACGCAAGAAAAATCTTAAATTCCATGAATAACCTTACGGTCATCGGAATAACCGGCAGCTACGGCAAGACAAGCACAAAAAACTTTTTAGCCTCCCTTCTGGCGGCAAGATACAACGTGCTGATGACCCCCGAAAGCTACAACACCACAATGGGAGCGGTGCGCACGGTGCGCGAAAAGCTGCTGCCCGTCCATGACGTACTGATTGTCGAAATGGGCGCGAGAAGGCCGGGAGACATCGCCGAGATATGCGAGCTGGTCAGGCCGAAATACGGGATAATAACCGCAATCGGGGAACAGCATCTCGAAACCTTTAAGACGGTCGAGAATATAATCGGCACCAAATTCGAGCTTGCCGATTACATTCCGGACGACGGTCTGATTTTCTTAAACGGGGACGATAAGTACATCAAAAACAAAAAAACCGGCAAACCCTTTGTTACTTACAGCGTGCGGGCCGGCAGCGGCTGCGACTACACCGCTTTTGACATCTCGGTCAGCCGCGAGGGCAGCAGGTTCACGGTCGCCGCGCCCGACGGCGAAAGATGCGTATTCACCACAAAACTTCTGGGCGCGCACAACATTCAAAACATCACCGGCTGTATCGCGGTGGCGCACCGGCTCGGAATACCGCTGTCAGAGCTTGTGGTTTCGGTCAGGCGGCTTAAACCGGTCGAGCACAGGCTGCAGCTGCTGCCGAACGGCTACATCGACGATTCATACAACTCCAACCCCGCGGGTTTTCGCGCCGCCCTCGACGTATTAAGCCAGTTTAGCGGGCAGCGGGTTTTGGTAACCCCCGGAATGGTGGAGCTCGGCGAGCGGCAGTACCAGCTCAACCGCGAGCTTGGCGCCTACGCCGCTTCCCGCTGCGATTACGCGGTGCTGGTCGGGGAAAAGCAGGCGCCCCCGCTGCGTGAAGGGCTGCTGGAGGCGGGTTTTCAAGCGGAGCGGCTGTTTATTGCCCCCGACCTAAACAAGGCGATTGAAATCGTTAATTCCCTGCCAAACGAAGGGCAGCGCACGGTGCTTTTGGAAAACGACCTCCCCGACAACTACTGATTATAAATCAACACACGGAAAGGATCAGTACTCAGTATGAAACCGACGGTTGCAGTGTTTTTCGGCGGAAAAAGCGTGGAGCACGAGATTTCTATAATCTCCGGAATTCAGGCCCTGTCCGCTCTGGACAAATCCAAATACAACGCCCTGCCGGTCTATATCTCCAAAGACAACCATTTTTACACCGGCAGCCGGATGGGCGACATCAAAACCTACAAAAATCTGGACGAGGCGGTCAGAAAATCCGCAAGGGTGGTGCCGGTGCCCTTCGGCGGGCGGGCCGCGCTGATTAGATACCCGGCAAAGCGGTTTAAAAACAACATCGTCGCGGTTTTCGATATCGCTATGCCGGTGGTGCACGGCACAAACGCCGAGGACGGCACCCTGATGGGCCTGCTGGAAATGCTCGGTGTCCCGTACACCGGCTGCGACGTGCTGTCCTCGGCGCTCGGAATGGACAAGTCCGCAATGAAAGCGGTGCTGCGCCGGCACAGCCTTCCGGTACTTGACGCGCTGGTGTTCACCGCAAGGCAGTTCGCCGCCGATGAAGACAGAATAACCGCCGAAATCGAGGATAAATTCGGCTACCCGGTGGTGATAAAGCCGGTGAACCTTGGCTCCTCTGTCGGAATATCCCTGGCACAAAACCGCGGCGAGCTTAAAAACGGTATTGACCTCGCCCTTGAGTATTCAGGCCGAGTACTAATCGAGCGGGCGGTCCAGAACCTGCGGGAAATCAACTGCTCGGTGCTCGGCGATATTGACGAGGCGATACCCTCGGTGTGCGAGGAGCCGATTACCACAAACGAAATACTGGATTACAGCGACAAATACCTCTCTAACGCCGGGGAGGCCGGCGGCAAGAAAAGCGGTATGAGCAGCCTGAAACGGAAACTGCCCGCCGATATCCCTAAAGAGCTGGAGGCAAAAGTGCGCGAGCTTGCGGTAAAAACTTTCAAGGCTCTCGGCTGTTCCGGGGTCGCGCGGATTGACTTTTTAAACGACAGTAAAACCGGCGAGCTATACGTCAACGAAATCAACACCATCCCCGGCTCCCTTTCGTTCTACCTTTGGGAGGCGACCGGGATTAACTTCCCGGACCTGCTTGACAGGCTGATTGAGCTCGCCTTAAAACGGCACCGCGAGCGGAAAGCGGTTACCTTCACCTACGACGTAAATATTCTCGCGGACGCCTCGTTCTCCGGCTTGAAAGGCAAATCATAAATCGCCGGCACGAAATAAATAACTGCGGTATGTAAAAAACAGCCCTGCGGCAATCGCCGCAGGGCTTAAATTTTCTCTGCTACTCTTTATCAATAACCCTGATACCCAGTTCCTCAAGCTGTTCGGCGTCCACCGGCGACGGGCAGCCGGTCATCATCTCCACCATGTTCTGCACCTTCGGGAACGCCACCACGTCCCTGAGGGTGGGGGCGCCGAGCAGCTGCATGACCAGCCGGTCAAGCCCGATACCCAGCCCGCCGTGCGGCGGCACCCCGTACCTGAACGCGTCGGTGAGGAAGCCGAACCTCTCGTGAGCCTCCTGCTCGGACAGCCCCAGCGCCTTAAACATCTGCTTTTGCAGCCCCTCGTCGGTTATCCTGATGGAGCCGCTCGCAAGCTCAATCCCGTTCATCACAAGGTCATACGCCTTGGCAAACACCCTTTCGGGCGCGGTTTCGAGGTACTGCACCGACCTGTCGGTCGGGCAGGTGAACGGGTGGTGCATCGCGACATACCGGTCCTGCTCCTCGTCCCATTCAAAGAACGGGAATTCCACAATCCACAAAATGCTGTTCCCGCCGCGCTCAATCGAAAGCCGGTTTGCGACCTCCAGCCTTAAAGCGCCGAGCGCGGCAAGCGCGTTATCCTTTACGGTATCGGCGACAATTAAAACCACGTCGCCGGTTTTTGCCTGCGCGGCCGAAAGCAGCGCGTCCATCTGCTGCTCGGTCAAAAACTTTCCAAACGGCGAAGACACTCCGTCGGGAGTAAGCCTTGCCCACGCAAGCCCTTTTGCGCCAATCCCCTTTACAAATTCGGCAAGCTTGTCAATCTCCTTGCGGGTCAGCAAATCGGCCGCGTTTTCCGCGGTAATCGCCCGCACGGTCCCCCCGCTTTCCACCGCGGATGAAAAGACCGCAAAACCGCAGCCCCGGACCGCCTCGGTCAAATCCCTTATCTCAAGCCCGAACCTTGTATCCGGCTTGTCGGTGCCGTACCTTTCCATCGCCTCGCTGCAAGTCATACGGGGCAGCGGGGTGGGCAAATCAATGCCGAGAACCTCTTTGAACACCGCCTTCATATACCCTTCGGCAACCGCCATAACGTCCCCGGCGTCCACAAAAGACATCTCCAAATCCACCTGAGTGAACTCCGGCTGACGGTCCGCCCTTAAATCCTCGTCCCGAAAACAGCGGGCAATCTGCATATACCTGTCAAAGCCTGCGACCATGCAAAGCTGCTTGTAAATCTGCGGGGACTGCGGCAGCGCGTAGAACTCCCCCTTGTGCAGCCTTGATGGCACAAGGAAATCCCGCGCGCCTTCCGGTGTGGATTTTATCAGCATCGGGGTCTCGATTTCAATAAACCCCTGCGCGTCAAAATAATCGCGGGTTATCTTCACAATCCGGTGCCGCATCAGAATATTGCGCTGAAGGTCGGGGCGGCGCAGGTCTAGATACCTGTATTTCAGCCTTACCGCCTCCGACGTCTGGCTGTTTTCCACAATCTCAAACGGAGGGGTCTCTGCCCTGCTAAGAATGTTAAGCTCAGTAACCGCGATTTCAACCTCGCCGGTCGGGATTGCGCTGTTTTTGGACGCGCGCTCCCTGACCATTCCCCTTGCGGCAATCACGTATTCGCCGCGCAGTGCCTTCGCCTTCTCAAACACCGCGGGGTCGGTTTTATCGTCAAACGCGAGCTGTACTATTCCGGTGCGGTCGCGCAAATCAATGAACAGCAGGTTCCCCAAATCACGCTGCCGCTGCACCCAACCGCAAACCGAAACCTCCCGCCCGATATCCTCTATCCTGAAAACGCCGCAGTAATCGCTCCGTTTAAACAGGTTCTGCGTATCAGCCATTTCAATTCCCCTTTGAGATTAAGTCTTGTGCAAACCTAGCTTTCGCTCGCCTCATTTAACATTTCAGCCATATCCGCAAGCTGCCTGTCAATCGATTTGTTATACAGCACGGTATACAGGCTGCTGTCCAGCCGGACTTCTTCCTCGTTTCCGGTCTCCATGTTCCTGATGCGCGCCCGGCCGGACTTAAGCTCGTCGTCCCCGACGAACACGGTATACCTTGCGCCGATTTTGTCGGCGTATTTAAGCTGAGCCTTAAACCCCCGCCCGACCGTGTCGCAATCGGCGTAAATCCCGCCCTCGCGCAGGCGGCAGGCAATCGCAAAACAGCGTTTTCGGGCCTGCTCGCCGTTTGAGATGAAATACACCTCGCACCGCGGCGGGTCGGGGAGCCTCTCCTTTTTGCCTTCAAGTATTATCCATATCCGCTCCAGCCCCATCGCAAACCCCAAAGCGGGTATCCGCGGGCCGCCAAGCTGCTCGGTCAGCCCGTCATACCGCCCGCCCGCGCAAACAGTCGCCTGCGCGCCGAGCTCGTCCGAGATAAACTCAAACACCGTGCGGGTGTAGTAATCAAGCCCGCGCACGATTTTAGTATCTATCTGGTATTCAATATCCACCGCTTCAAGGTAGCCTTTGACATTCTCAAAATGACCGCGGCATTCCCCGCACAGGTAATCCATAATCACCGGCGCGCCGGCGGCGATTTTGGCGCACTCTTCGGATTTGCAGTCGAGTACCCTCATCGGGTTGCGCCCGAGCCTGTCAAGGCAGGTATGGCACAGCCCGTCTTTCCGCGACTCAAGGTAGGCCTTCAGCGCTTTTTGATATTCGGCGCGGCATTCGGGGCAGCCGATTGAATTGATATGCAGCGAAACCCCGGTTATCCCAAGCTCCTTTAAAATCAGGCTGGCGAGAAAAATCACTTCCGCGTCGGCCGACGCTTCAGCCGAGCCGAAATACTCAACCCCGAACTGGTGGAACTCCCGCAGCCTGCCCGCCTGCGGCTTTTCGTACCGGTAACACGAAACGATATACGAGGTCTTGATTGGCAGGGCCTGATTGAAAAGCCCGTGCTCAAGCACTGCCCGCGCCACGCCGGCGGTGCCCTCCGGCCGCAGGGTGATTGAGCGGCCGCCTTTGTCGTTAAAGGTATACATCTCCTTTTGGACCACGTCGGTGGTCTCCCCTACCGACCTTTGAAACAGCTCGGTGTGCTCAAAGACGGGGGTGCGTATTTCGTGATATCCGAAATCCCGCGCGACCGACATCGCGGTATCCTCGATATACCTCCAGCCATAACTCGCGGACGGAAGAACGTCCCCGGTGCCGCGCACCGCTTTTGTTATCAAAGCCATCGGAATTCCAACCTTTCAGCAACTGACAGAATTCAAATACGTTAAAAATCTTGCGCAAAACGGAAAAAAGCGCGCGTTAGCGCGCCAGATAATTGGGTTTTTTATCGGCTGCCGCTGGGATTCACAATCCCCCGCCAGTCAAGGTCCCCGCGGTCAAGCCCGTGGATTAGCACCTCCGCGGTCGCGATATTGGTGGCGAACGGTATATTCTTCGTATCGCACAGCCTTAATATGTCGTAATCGCTGGGCTCATGCGGCTTTACGTCCATCGGGTCGCGGAAAAACATCAGCAGGTCAATCTCGTCGCACGAAATGCGGGAGGCAATCTGCTGAGCGCCGCCCTGCGAGCCGCTCATGTATCGGGTGATATCAAGCCCTGTCGCTTCGGCAACCAGCTTTCCCGTCGTTCCGGTAGCGCAAAGGTTATGCCTGCTGAGTATGCCGCAGTAAGCAATGCAAAAC
>FZPS01000027.1_pt234 | contig 15727 bp, 15 predicted proteins | sample 1817821 | NCBI WGS metagenome assembly FZPS01 (sample SAMEA104158645, study PRJEB21678) | metagenome | place: Germany | collected 2015-04-21 | reverse complement strand
TTCAGGAGTGCGCAGATGTCGAATAAGGCGGAGCTTTATTACAAACTGATCAATCAGCTCCTGTGCTGTTTCTTCGGTTAAAAGGCCGTTGGCGAGATCCCTCTCAATATAAATATCAAAAAACGTATTTACCCTGCCAAGCGAATTCGCTGCTCCGTTTGTTTCTTTCATTGCGCCAAGGAATGCAAAATAGGTCCACTGCACCGCTTCGGTTGCGTTTCCCGCAGGCTTTGAAATGTCAAAGCCATATGAAAACGCCATAGCCGCAAGATCCTTTAAAGCCTGTATCTGTTCGGAAACCTCTTCTCGAAGCCTTATCACTTCATCATTCATATCCATATCAAGGATAATATCCAAATCCTGCTGCTTTTCCCTTATGAGAAAATCGACACCATACAACGCAACTCTTCTGTAATCGCCAATAATGCGCCCACGGCCGTAAGCATCAGGAAGTCCGGTAATAACTCCGCTGCGCCGGGCCTTCCTCATTTCCTTTGTGTAGGCGTCGTATACTCCGTCATTATGGGTTTTCCTGTAAGCTCTGAATATACCGCTAATATCTTCCGGGAGAGAGGTATTATACGCTTCACATGATTTTTCGGCCATGCGTATTCCTCCATTTGGATATATGCCTCGTTTAAGCGGAGCGTCCGTCTGAAGTCCGACGATTACTTCAAGATCCCTGTTTATATATCCGGCCGGGTAGCCAGTAATTCTTGACACTGTGCCGGTATCAATATCCAAAACTCCGCCTTTTTTAATTTCACTGTTAAGCAGTTCCTTGCATATATTCCATAACGCGGTGGTTTTTTCGGTCGGCTCCGAGAGAAAGGAAGCGTCCTCGTCATAGGGGGTATAGTTTTTACGTATGAAGCTGCCGACATCAATGCAGGTTTGCCAGCTTCCGGGTTTAAAACCTTTCCATTCAATACGATTCATTTAATCCCCTCCAATCCATACAGTTAAATAAAAACAGGGCACTTTCTTTTCGAAAGTGCCCAGGCGGTCGGCTATTAAAAATCATACTCCCCTGTGGTATCCCACATTGTCCGCCAGTTGTATGATTTATATTTCTAATTTGTCAATTTAAAGTATACTATCCGAGCCAAAAAAAGTCAATAAGTCAAGCTGGATTTTGCTATAGCTCTTTTTAATTTGTTACTGCTTATGCGTCTAAAGAATGACGTGCGTAAACAATGCCAGAAAAACAGTAAACGAAACACCCGAACCAAAGCCGTGTACCTGCTGGAATGCGTCAGCAATGCCTCAACCCGCTTAACCAAAGCCGCGTACCTGCTGCAACGCGTCAGCAATGCCTCGACCCGCGAAGCAAGCCCTGCGGGAATAATGTTGGAAACTGTTTTTGAACTAATGTACAATTGTTCAAAAAGTGCAACGTTGAAATAATTTTGTAATGAAATGGCGGCTTTAAACGGCTTGTTTTTTGTTGAAACCGGTTCATCCATATGATATGATAAAAATCAGAAATATCCAAAATCCTGTCGAAAGAGGAGAATTCCAGATGAGCGATGTATTAAAGATAAATGCGTGTGTGTATTCGCGCATAGGGTATGAAAGAGAGTCTAACCGTGATGATTTCTACATGAACGGCAAATTTTTGTCTGAACACCACCTTGATAATATGCAGGCGTCAATGGAAAACAGGGGAACTGAATATTTCTTTGCTGTGGCTGATCATATGGAATTTTCCGATGACGAGCAGAGAGCGAGTTTTTCCATACTGCGCGAGGTTGGAAAGTATCACGAAAAAATATCCGTCCATGAAGGAGATTTGGATTTCAAAACAAGAGAATTAGCTTCACGTGTTCAGGAAACGGGAAAATACCTTGACAGTTTCCTCGATATAAGAAATGTTCCCGATACCGACCCTGCCAGGCAGATGGGTTTTGCAGGGCTTTTGCTTTCCGACGGGAAAGCTGTCGGTTCCTCTTATGGAACATGCCATATATATTTCTGCCGAGGGAACGTTTTCAAGCATATGACGGATGACCGTTCCAAATCTAAAAGGCTTGTCAATTTAGGTATTATTTCTGATGAAGAAGCCGAAAGCATACAAGAATACATGGCTGCGGATGAGGATGAAAAAACATTGCTGTTGTCCGAACCCATTGAATTGGTGGAAGGCGATAAATTCCTTTTGGTTAGTGACGGAGTATACAATGCTTTAGGGGAAGAATACCTTCAGGACATTCTTTCAATGCGCAGTGACAGTACATATATTGCCTACCGTATAATTTCCGAGGCTGCAAAACGCAGTTCTGAAGATGATATGACAGCTATGGTTGTTCGTATTGAGAGGATATCCTCCGGTTCCGGAACTGTAAGAAAATCATCGGAAAGACCAAAAGTATCCGCTCTTAAAAAAAGTGCTCCTCCTCCCTCGTATAAGTATAAAAAACAGGGAGGCATTAAGAAATATGAAAATCTGATATATTACGGTTGTGTCGTACTTACTGCGGTACTGCTTATTCTGATAGTTGTCCTTTTAATAAAAAATATATATAAAAGGATGAATGAATTTGAAGACACAACCCCTGACACGAGTATTACTGACACGACAATAACTCCGCCGCCCGATACTGACGATGAGTCCGCACCGGAAACCACGCCGGAGGCCACACCTGAGACTACCCCGGAAGCTACGCCGGAGCCGACTCAAGCTGAAATCCGGGAGTATACGGTAAAGTCTGGTGATACGCTTTCATCAATTGCAAGGGAGTTTTACGGCGATAACTGGATATATGTTGAAAAATTAGGCAGGTACAATAAAATACCGGCGCCATACGACAGCATAATTGTTGGCCAGGTACTGAAAATTCCTACGAAAGAAGTACTAAATGCGCAGGATTAAGATAAGAAAATAAAAGGGCAAAATGGTCCGGACTTTACACTCCGGACCATTTTTGATATTAGTGAATTGCCTGTTACAGTTTTTTGTAGTCCAAGATAATCAGACAAGCAGCCTGTCTATCAGTGTATGCCCGCGTTCAATAAAAACACCGGTTGACGCGGCGTCTTTTTCGGTAAAACGCGGCGTTTTGCCTGAACTTATACTGCCGGTGCTTCTATATATTGCAAACGGCACGGGCTCGCGTGAATGTGTTCTCGTTGAAATCGGAGTCGGATGATCCGGAAGCAGCAAAATAGAGTAGTTCCATTTCGCAAGACCTTCTAAAAGAGGTGTAAGAAGCTCTGAATCAATTTTTTCAATTGATTGGATTTTTTCCTTGACGAGTCCCTGATGCCCGCATTCATCCGGAGCCTCCACATGAATATAAACAAAGTCACTTCCGTTTTCAAGTTCATTTAATGCGGCTTTTGCTTTACCAATGTAATTTGTATGTATATTTCCAGTTGCCCCTTCAACATGAACGGGTTTTAAGCCTGCTAATATCCCAATCCCATGTATCAGATCCACTGCCGATATAACGCTTCCGGTAAGGTTATATTTTTTGCTGAATTGATCTAATTTCGGCTTCTTCCCTTGTCCCCACAGCCATATGGAAGATGCGGGGTTTAGCCCATTTTTTTCACGTAACAGATTTACAGGGTGGGTTTTTAATATTTTTTCACTTTTCTTCATTAATGATATAAAAATTTCGCTATTTTCTCCCTTGGGAAGAAACGAAGTAATTTTTTTTCCGCTGATATCATGCGGAGGAGTAAAAGAAACCCCTTCCTCTCCATTTTTCCAGATAAGGCAATGCCTGTAGCTAATACCTGAATAAAATGAAAAAGATTCCGAATTAAGTTCGGCAGCTATCGTCTTAATAAGGGCGTGCGCCTCTTTGGTAGTGATTTCTCCGGAGCTGTAATCTACCATAGTCTTTTCTTCATATAAATTTTCGGGCGACAAAGTTACAAGATTGCATCGCAAAGCGATATCGGTATCGGTCATACTGATACCCATGCTTGCTGCTTCAAATGGTGAACGCCCCGTATAATAAACTCCAGGTTCATATCCGAAAACAGATAAGTTAGCAACGTCGCTTCCGGGAGGCATCCCGTCAGGGATGGTTTTCACAAGGCCCATATCCCCGTTTCGCGCAAGAAAATCCATATTTGGTTTATTTGCGGCTTCAAGGGGTGTCTTGCCGCCCAGAGCGGAGACAGGACAGTCGGCCATCCCGTCACCTAATAAAACCACATATTTCATATAAATTCACCTTTTTGCCGGATAAAAAACTGTTCAGTTATCCGATTAAGCTGCATTAGCGCTATCCGAGCATCGAAAGCAGTACGCCCGCAGCAACGGCCGAACCGATAACACCGGCAACATTAGGACCCATAGCATGCATTAAAAGAAAATTCTGGGGATTTGCTTCCTGGCCGACTTTTTGTGAAACACGTGCTGCCATTGGAACTGCAGATACTCCGGCAGAACCTATTAACGGATTTATTTTTCCTCCCGAGAATATATACATCAATTTACCGAATAGAACTCCGGATGCTGTTCCAATACAGAATGCGACGAGACCAAGCCCAATAATAAGCAGTGCCTGAATACCGAATCCCGGCTGACTGAGTTTATCCGCACTTGCTGTAGAGCCTACTGTCAACCCAAGAAAAATTGTAACAATATTAATAAGCGCATTCTGGGCAGTATCATTCAGCCTTTCGACAACGCCGCTTTCCCTGAACAGGTTTCCAAGCATAAGCATTCCTACAAGAGGTGCCGACGAAGGGATGATAAGTATCACAAGCACACATACAACAATCGGGAAAAGAATTTTTTCAAGCTTTGACACAGGCCTGAGCTGTTTCATTATAACCTCGCGTTCCTTTTTCGTAGTAAGAGCCTTCATGATCGGAGGCTGAATTACTGGCACCAGAGCCATATATGAGTATGCCGCAAGGGCGATAGGTCCAAGAAGCTCGGGAGCTAACTTTGACGTAAGCCAAATAGCGGTAGGACCGTCTGCTCCGCCGATTATTGCAATTGAACCCGCCTGCTGAGGGGTAAAAGCGCCAAATGCCATAGCCCCTATATATGTTCCGAATATGCCAAATTGCGCGGCCGCGCCAAGTAAAAGGCTTTTCGGGTTTGCGATAAGAGGACCGAAGTCTGTCATAGCACCTATGCCAAGAAAAATAAGCGGGGGATAAATACCAAGTTTTACTCCCAGATACAATAAATCCAACAGGCCTCCGTTGTGGAGAATTGCGCCGTAATCCAAAGGCTGGGCATCCCATAGTTCCGGATGCATTAATCCGCCAAGCGGAAGATTTGCAAGCAGCATTCCAAATGCAATAGGAACCAGCAGAAGCGGTTCATATTTTTTTGCAATCGCAAGGTATAAAAAGAATAAAGCCAAAACAATCATAATAAGATGCAATAAGGTAATATTTGCAAATCCGGATTCAGCGGCAAGCGCTTTTATCGCGTTTGTGAAATCATACCACATTAATCATAACCTTCCTTTTAAACATAATATATAATAAAACGAGGCGTAAGATGGTAACCCACCTAAGCCTATAGTTTGGAAAGGATATACTCATTCCTTCCGGCAACATTCCATATCGGTGTTGTATGACCAATCCTTTTTATGGATCTGACCGTATACCCGGTATTTGTACTCTGCATACATGCCGACACCGCAGCCGTAATAACGGCGAGCAATTCGGGACTAATGCTATCAGCCGGCAAAGCATTGTTTTCGGATGCCGGCTTTTGAACATTGTTATTTTGTTTTACGGAACTGTATTCATGGTTATTAGGTTTTTGAGCCTTTATCCGGATTAACCTTGAATAAATAACAATACACAGAATAATGAGCAGCAGTGCACAGAACACAACAAACATGCCGACCAAAGTCACAATTAATGAATTCATATTTTGCACCTCCCTAAGAAGTCAAATTTATTGATAACTAAAAAACCGTTCCTGCTAAAAGTACCATAATACACGCCTATAGTCAATAATAAAACAAAGGAACCTTACAAGTTATACTTTTTATAAGTCAATATTCTCCACCTTTTGTGTTTTTTATAATACTGACAAAACAAGTTTTATTTGGCATACTCATAATATTGGTATATTATATGAACAAAAAAATTTTTACGCTAAGGAAGGAGAGTGTATTAAATGGCAAACTGCCAGCCTGTTCCTTTAAACAAGGTAAAGATATCCGACCTTTTCTGGTCGAAGTATGTAGAGCTGGTACGCAATACGGTGATACCGTACCAGTGGGAGGCTCTGAATGATCGTGTTCCTGATGCGGAACCAAGCCATGCGGTGACAAATTTACGGATTGCCGCCGGTCTTGAGGAAGGAGAATTTAGGGGCTTTGTATTTCAGGACAGTGATGTGGCCAAATGGATTGAAGCCGTGGGTTACAGCCTGCAATCCCACCCCGATTCCGAATTGGAAGCCGCGGTGGACAGTATCATTGACATAATTGAAAAAGCCCAGCAGCCGGATGGCTATCTTAATACACACTTTACTATAAAGCAACCGGATAAAAGATGGACAAACCTGCATGAATGTCATGAATTATATGTGGCCGGTCACATGATCGAAGCTGCCGTTGCGTATCACGAAGCTACAGGGAAGAAAAAGCTTCTTGATATAATGTGCCGTTTTGCGGACTATATTGATACCGTATTCGGTCCTGAACCTGAAAAAATTCATGGTTACGACGGACATCAGGAAATAGAGCTTGCACTTGTTAAGCTTTACAGAGCAACGGGGAATGAAAGATATTTAAAGCTTAGCAAGTATTTCATTGATGAACGGGGAAAGGAGCCGAATTTTTTCAATATTGAATGGGAAAAGCGCGGCAGATATTCTTTTTGGACCAACACTGTTTCAAAAAAGCCTGATCTCAAGTACTGCCAGGCACACAAACCGGTGCGGGAACAGAAATCCGCGGTTGGCCATGCGGTTCGGGCAGTTTATATGTATGCCGGCATGGCGGATATAGCGGCGGAAACAGGAGATAACGAACTGATGGATGCCTGCAGGGTATTGTGGGACAACATTGTTTCCAAACAGATGTATATTACCGGAGGAATAGGTTCGACGCACCACGGGGAGGCGTTCACTTTTGACTATGATTTACCGAATGATACGATTTATGCTGAAACATGTGCATCGATAGGATTAATCTTTTTTGCCAACAGGATGTTGAATATCGAGCAAAAGAGCATATATGCCGATGTAATGGAGCGAGCGCTGTATAATAATGTACTTGGCGCGATGTCACTTGATGGAAAACGGTTCTTTTATGTAAATCCCCTTGAGGTTTGGCCGGAAGCATCTGAGAAAAATCCCGGCAGATTCCATGTGAAGCCTGTACGTCAAAAATGGTTTGCCTGTGCATGCTGCCCGCCTAATGTAGCAAGGCTGCTGACATCTTTAAATAATTACATATACTCAAAAAATAACAATACCGTATATATACATCTTTATATTAGCGGTGAGGCCGAAATTGAGCTTGAAAACGGAAAATTGATTCTTAATCAGTGCAGCAGATACCCATGGGACGGAAATGTTAAGATAGGCGTCGTTTTAGAAAGCATAAGCCCGGTATCTATTGCGCTTCGTATTCCAAGCTGGTGCAGGAAATGGTCCGTTTATGTAAATGGTGAAGAAGTTAATCCGGAGCTTGTGAATGGCTATGCATTTGTTAAACGCGTCTGGCGTGAAAACGATGAAATAGAACTAAAGATGGATATGCCGGCGGAGTTTATATGGTCAAATCCGAATGTCCGCGCGAATGCAGGTAAAGTCGCGATTCAAAGAGGGCCGATTGTATACTGCATTGAAGAGGCGGATAACGGACGAAACCTTTCTGCAATTGAGATTGACACAACGTCAGGCCTTACAATTGAAACCGATAAGGCAGTACTTGGAGAAGGAGTAATTATAAAGGGAAAAGGCCTGCGGACAATTGATGATGGCTGGCAAAACGACTTGTATAAACCGTGTGAAATAAGCAAAAAAGAAGTGGAAATAAAGGCTGTTCCGTATTTTGTATGGGGCAACAGAGAACCCGGCGAGATGACCGTCTGGATACGGTCATTGAATTAATATATGACATACCAAATTGGACTATAGACATGGGGACGGTTCTCTTGTCTAAGCCAGAGTACGGATCGAAACCATTGAAAAAGTTTAAACTTAATTGTATCGATATGGGTATTGCGCTATGCCATATTTGTGAAGTGAGTGAGACTTTCGGCCATAATTTACTATATTAAAGCTACGATATTATTATTAAGAAAAGAGATAAGCCGGAATTGTTTATGTTTTAATGTTGCAGCTTTTTCATACTTTAGGTTATAATAATTTTATTATTAGTTGCGGTTTTTTGGAAAAATCAGACACTTTACCTGGAAAGCTCTGTTTCATGAATTTTGTGAGTGAACCAATAAATGTTTGTAACAAAACTCCGCTTTCAGAAATAAATAAATTCTATGGAGGTACGATCGCATGGCCAAAGTTACTGAGGATATGATAATAAGGGATGTGCTGGTAATGGATGAAGGTACTGCCCCCGTATTTATGAAGCATGGAATGCACTGCTTGTTCTGCCCGTCTGCATCATCGGAAAGCATTAAAGATGCATGCGCTGTCCACGGTATAGACCCGAAAAAGCTGATTGATGATTTGAATGAGTACCTGGAAGGGAAATAATCGGATTTCTATCCTCCGCCATTTCAATCATATGCAATGGTTTGCTTTATAGTAAATAAGCCAGTACAGGCAGGAGCTTACCTGCTATACTGGCTTGTTTAATATATTCCTGTGGGTCCCGCCCCGCAGGTCGAAGCATTGCTGCCGCATTCCGACAGGTATGCGCCTTCGCTTCCTCTGTTTTTTCTACATTAACTACCAAATTGTTTTAAGTAAGAAAAAAGTCAATATGGCGGGAGAAAAGTTTGTATGTTATAATTCGTAAGAGTATTAAAAAGATACTTTTACCTTAAGTGAGGGTATAATGGATTTTCGTGAAAGAATAGTAAAAACAGAAACTCTGGCAAAAGATATTCATCTTATCCGGATACGCTCGGAGCAAATAACTGGTAAAGCTGTGCCGGGGCAGTTTGTAAATGTTCGCTGCAGTAACGGTTTGGATGCGTATCTCAGGCGTCCTATAAGCATATGCAGTGTATGTCCGACCGATAAAACCTTTGATATAGTATATATGAAGCGCGGCAAAGGCACGAGTCTTTTATGCGGTTTTTGCGAAGGGGATATGATAGATGTAATAGGCCCTCTTGGCAGCGGGTTTACGATGCCATCAGCCGGTGAAAAGATAGCGGTAGTAGGCGGAGGAATAGGTATTTTCCCGCTTCTTTATCTTCTTGAATCCTGTAATGGCGTGAATAAGACAGCTTTTTTAGGATTTCGTTCAAAAGACGCCGTTGTTATGAAAGACGCTTTTGAATATGCTTCAAATAAGCTTGTTGTTGCAACGGACGATGGCACCTTCGGCGTAAAGGGCTTTGTTACGAAGCCGTTTTTTGATTGGCTTAATGTTAACAGGCCCGACAGGGTTTACACATGCGGTCCTTTGCCAATGATAAAAAGCGTCGCTGAACACTGTGTCAAAAAAAAGATATTTTGCGAAGTGTCAATGGAACAGCGGATGGGATGCGGAATAGGCGCCTGTCTGGTTTGCTCTTGCAAAGTAAAGGAAGGTCCGGATTTCGATTATGCCCGGGTTTGCAAAGACGGACCGGTGTTTCCTGCGGAAAAGTTGATATTTGAATAAAAAACTTTGCAGCTGAAAGTGGCATGCCCCAAAAATGAATTGGGAGGATAATTAATTGGACTTATCTGTAAATATAGCGGGGATGAAACTTAAAAACCCTGTAATAGCCGCGTCCGGAACCTTCGGTTTCGGAAAGGAGTATTCCAAATTCTTTGATTTAAACAAACTTGGCGGGATATCCGTTAAAGGCCTCACTTTGGAGCCCAGAAAAGGGAACGAACCGCCCAGGATAGCCGAAACACCCGGAGGGATATTGAACAGCGTGGGACTGCAGAACCCCGGCGTTCATGCGTTTATACGCGATGAAATTCCTTTTTTGAGAGAATTTGATACTGCTGTTATTGCCAATGTAGCCGGAAATACGGTCGACGATTACCGCGCCATTGTTGAGATACTGTCCGATGCCGATATAGACGCAATTGAGCTTAACGTGTCGTGCCCGAATGTAAAAGAGGGCTGCCTTTTGTTCGGCAGCACCGCTGCAGGAGTATTCGACGTGACCGATGCTGTAAGAAAAGTGTGCAAAAAGCCTTTGATTGTAAAACTGTCGCCAAATGTAACGGATATTACTGAAATAGCGAGAGCGGCAGAAGCTGCGGGCGCTGACTGTATCTCCCTGATCAACACAATCCTTGGGATGTCGATAGATGTTGAAAAAAGGAAGCCTGTTTTGGCAAATGTAATGGGGGGGCTTTCAGGCCCTGCGGTAAAACCGGTTGCCGTGAGGATGGTCTATCAGACAGCTAAAGCGGTTAAGGTACCAATAATAGGGATGGGCGGCATATCAAACGAAAGCGACGCGATTGAATTCATGCTCGCGGGAGCTTCCGCGGTAATGATCGGCACTGCCGGTTTTGTCAATCCTAATGTATGGGTGGATACTATACAGGGGATTGAAGAATATATAAAAGAAAACGGATTTGATAATGCTGCCGATCTGACAGGCGCGTTGATCGAATAACCGGTGAAAAGAAATAGAAGCGAATCGTATGAAAGGAAAGTTTTATGAAAACAAGGCTTATTATTGTAAGGCACGCCGAAGCGGTGGGTAACAAGATAAGGGAATTTCACGGGTGGACAGATGAAGGTATAACGGAAAAGGGAAAGCTGCAAGCGTCAAGAGTGGCTGAAAGGCTTGAAAATATTCCTGTCGATGTCATATACAGCAGCTCGATGAAAAGAACAATGGAAACTGCCAGGTATATTGCCGCATCTAAAAATCTTCCCATAATACCGGTAGACGATCTTAAGGAAATTAACGGAGGATTATGGGAGGGTCTCACATGGAATGAACTTGCCGATAAATATCCTGATGAGTATGATACCTGGGAAAATAAGCCGCATCTTCACCAAATGCCTGAAGGCGAAAGCATGGAAGGTTTTCAGCAGCGTATTGTAACCGCTGTCATGCGGATTCTTGAAAATGAAGCCGGTAAAAACATTCTGATTGTAACACATGGAACGGTTATAAGGGTATTATTATGCCGGCTTAAAGAACTGCCGCTTGAAGAGATGGTGAAAATCCCTTGGTGTGACAATACCGCCGTAACTGCCGGAACATGGGAAAATTGTAAATTTAGCATTGAAACAGAAGGTGATTGCTCACATTTGGATGATGAAACCAGCACATTTAAAAATCAGGAATGGTTCTTTGAGTATAGAAAGAAATTTTTCGATAGTGAAAACGTATGAATAGCACCTGCCGCATGAAAAGGCGGGGCATCTTTGAATTCGCTGGAAGGAAGTGCGGAATATGCCGAATATAAAAGAAAAACTGCTTGAAGGGTTGTTTGAAACTAACGCAATCAGAGTGTGTCCTGCCGATAATCCGTTCTGGTATACTTCTGGCAAAATCGGCCCTTATTATGTAAACACTCATTTTCTTTATGGCGATGAAAAAAAAGCAAATGAGTTGTTAAGCATTATCGATAACGCAAAAAACAAAAAGCGGGAATGCTCCTATATTATTTTTGAAAAGGTAATAAAAAATTACAATGAACAAGTAATCTATAAGACAGCCATAGATGCGCTGGCCGAAAGTATTAACGAACATGTCGACATAAATGAAATTGATTATATTTCCGGAGGCGAAAGGCGTGACTGGTTTTTTTCGCTTGTTACGGCACATCTGTTGAAAAAGCCGCATATTACAATATTTAAGGATATGGATGCTTATATTTTTAGCGAAGGAACATCGAAAAAGGCGGGAACAATTGAAGGTGCGCGTGTTCTCCATATTGCTGATTTAATTACCGGGGCGTCAAGTTATGAACGGGCTTGGATACCTGCGGTTAAAAAGATATCGGGAAATATCACTTATTCGTTTGTAATTGTCGACAGACTGCAGGGAGGCGCTGAAACTCTTAAAAACCTTGGTGTGGTTTCTCATTCACTCGCAAATATCGACACCGATGTTTTTAAGTTAGCATATGAAAAGAAATTTATTAGCTTGGATCAATATAATCTTGTATGTGATTATATAAAAGATCCGGATAAATTCATGCGGAATTTTTTCAGGGATAATCCAGATTTTATTATAAAGGCTTTGTCAGGTGATGAGAAGACTGCGCAAAGGGCACGATTATGTATTGAAAAGGGTTACTGTTTATTAAATAATCATAGTCAATGATATTACGGTTCCGGTAGGCTTATTCGTTGTTATCCGGAATGATGAAGATACTTTGTTTAGTATCGGCAGGCCCCATCCTCTTTCGGTCAGGTCGTCGTAACTCTCAGCCACCCTTTCCAAATTGAGCAGTTCCTTCCGGACACCTTTGCCAAAATCCGATACCTCAAGGCATACGGAATTATTTTCGGTCCAAAGGTGAACCGAAACCTTGCCGCTGTTTTTGTTGTATCCATGCTCAACCGCATTTACAACCAGTTCGTTAACGGCCACTTTCATAAAAAACCGTATACTTTTATCCCGGATTAATCGATCTAACTTTTTTTCTATCATTTGAATGAAAGACTCCATGCTATCGGTACCGTATTCAAGATTTGCCGTAAAAAAGAATCTTTTTGTGGACATAGCTTCCCCCTGCAGCATATGTACCAGGCCGCACCTGCGGTTCTTTTTTGTCACTGCCCGGACTCGAATTTTTATATCTATAATAAAATTGAAAATCTATGATTTTCTTAAACTCATGATATAATAACCTCACCCGTTACCGAAATCATAGATTTCGAACGGGTACCCGAGAACATTGTATCATGAATTTATTCAGCCGATTCTCGGCTGTTCTCGGTTTCACCGAGTGAAAATCTATGATTTTCTTAAACTCATGATATAATAATTATCGGTAAAAGATGTGATTTCGCTAACCTGTTTTAAGAGTTTTTATTATGTTTGGAGAAACAAGATGCGAATCCCTAATGAATTTAAAAAAAGATTTCAGAAATTAATGGAACCCTGGGAGTATGATGAGTTTATTTCTGCCCTTTCAGGCGACAGGGTAACCGGAATTAGAATAAACAGGCTTAAGATAAATTTGTCTGAATGGTGCCCGATGTCGCCATTTAAGATTGAACCGGTCCCGTGGGCGGATGGAGGTTATTATTTTGACGAGAAAGAAAGGCCCGGAATTCATCCGTATTACCATGCAGGGCTTTACTATATCCAGGAACCGAGTGCGATGTTTCCGTCCGGATTGATAGAAGCCGGTCCGGATGACCGGGTTCTGGACCTGTGCGCTGCACCCGGTGGAAAAACCGTAGGATTAGCGATAGATATGTATAACAAAGGTTTTATATTATCCAATGATGTTAATCCTAAAAGAATAAAGGCTCTTGTTAAAAATATTGAGCTTCTTGGAATTGTTAACACAGTTGTTGCGAACGAATCGCCTGAGCGTCTGGCATCAGTATATGATGGCTTTTTTAATAAAATAATCCTGGATATGCCGTGCTCAGGCGAAGGAATGTTTAGAAAAGATCCGGAAGCTGGTAAAAGTTGGAGCAGATATAAAACAGAAGAAATGCAAAGTATGCAAAGGAAGATATTTGATTCGGCATACCGCATGATGGCCCCAGGAGGAACCCTCGTATATTCCACATGTACCTTTAACCCTGAGGAGAATGAACAGAACATATCATGGGTTTTGAAAAACTATCCCGACCTTTACCTGAAAGAAATAAAGAAGGTCGATGGAATAGAACCCGGCCGTCCCGACTGGTCGGATGGAAATCCTGAACTGTTGAAAACGGCAAGGCTTTGGCCGCATAAAGTTAAAGGCGAGGGCCATTTTGCCGCATTATTCGGTAGACATGGAATTTATAAAGGTAACGATTCGATGGATTATACGCATACGCAGCTTTCCAAAAGCTTTTTGGAGTTTTGTGACAGAATGCTTTATACACTACCTGAAGGAGTGTATGAATCACGCGGCGCAGAGCTGCATATCCCGCCCAGAGGGTATGTTAATCATCCTGATATAAGAACAATTAAGACCGGTTTATATTTAGGCTTTGAAACGCATGGAAAATTTGAACCTTCGCAGTCGCTGGCGATGGCGTTAAAATGGAGCCAAATAAAGCGCAAGGAATCATTTTCAATCAATGACGCAGACCTTATCAGATACCTTAGGGGAGAAACCCTTTCGCGCTTTGGAGAAAAGGGATATATAGCTCTCGGTGTTGAAGGTTATCCCATCGGCTGGGGGAAAATAGGAGAAAACGGCTTAAAAAACCTTTATCCGAAGGGCTGGAGAAGATCAAGATGATTTTAATGAGTTGCCCCGGTTATTTCACATAAGGGAAATTTTTCTCTTGACAATTAGTGTGTTCTATCATAAAATACATTTGTGTCTTTTTTCAGGACATACTGAAAAAGCCCGAAATAGCTTGTATTAAAGCTTTGGTGGGTGTAGCTCAGTTGGTTAGAGCGCCAGATTGTGGCTCTGGAGGCCGTGGGTTCGACTCCCACCATTCACCCCATTTATCAGTCAGGTGAGTAGAAGGCGGAAGCTGAGATGGTGCTCCGGTTTCCGACTTCTGAAACTGACTTATATACTGATGGGATGTAGCCAAGTCGGTAAGGCACCAGACTTTGACTCTGGCATTCGTAGGTTCGAGTCCTGCCATCCCAGCCATAGTATGACCCACTAGCTCAGTCGGTAGAGCACTTGACTTTTAATCAAGGTGTCCGGGGTTCGATTCCCCGGTGGGTCACCAGAACCCTTGTAACGTAACAGTTGCAAGGGTTTTTGCATGTTTAGGATTCTTCTGAAAAGCACTTGATTTACCCTAAATTCCCGAAAAATTATACTATACAGCCTGAATTTTTAAAGAAGACGATAGCTTGACCCTGAATTCCCGAAAATTATACTATACAGGGAGTTTTGCCAGCCAGACAGGGACATCTTCTGCAGCAAGGCCGCATGAATTAAGGATATCCCTTTGCTTTTTCCGGGTGGGCATTTAATAACAAGACATGGCGATGCAGCTTCCTACATCGCCAATTTATCAATTACCTGTTCTCTATGTACTAATTATGCAAACGGATTCTCGCTCTTATATAACATACCCTTAGGCTGATTGAATCCGATTTCACCCTGGCATACACCTACATACTTGAATACTTCAAACAATGCTTTGCCAAAGTGGCCAAATGCAACTGCGCCATGATGAGGGAAGTTCTTCTCGATTAATACATGACGATAGAAACGTCCCATCTCAGGAATAGCAAATACACCGATTGCACCGAAGGACTTCGTTCTGACATCAAGTACTTCACCTTCTGCAACATATGCACGAAGAATATTATCTGCAGTAGACTGCAGACGGAAGAAAGTAATCTTACCCGGCTTAATGTCACCTTCCAAAGTTCCGTTTGTAACTTCAATAGGAAGATTTCTTGCCATAATCTTCTGATACTTCATCTCGCAGAAAGCAAGCTTGGAAGAACAGGTATTACCACAGTGGAATCCCATGAATGTATCCTTATGAGTATAAGGGAACTTGCCTTCGATGGACTCTTTATACATATC
>FZPS01000047.1_pt146 | contig 15731 bp, 13 predicted proteins | sample 1817821 | NCBI WGS metagenome assembly FZPS01 (sample SAMEA104158645, study PRJEB21678) | metagenome | place: Germany | collected 2015-04-21 | reverse complement strand
GTCATGGAACGGTTACCGACATGGATGGAAATTATACGCTGCAGAATGTGCCTGAAGATGCCATTCTTCAGTTCAGCTATGTGGGTATGGAAACTCAAGAAATTCCTGTGAGAGGAAAAACGGTTATCAATGTTACAATGAAAGAAGCTACGGAACTCCTTGAGGAAGTAGTAGTGGTGGGATATGGAACGCAAAAGAAAGCCAATTTAACAGGGGCTGTATCTGCAGTAAAAATGGAAGAAGTGTTGGGAAATCGTCCAGTGACCAATGCTTTTGTTGCTTTACAAGGAGCTGTTCCGGGGTTAATGATTTCAGGTTCTTCAACACCGGGGCAAGACAATAAATCCATTAATATCCGCGGTACTCTTTCAATTAATGGTGGTGAACCATTGGTATTGATCGATAATGTTCCTGGCGATTTAAATATGGTAAATCCAGAAGATATTGAATCCATCAGTGTTTTAAAAGATGCGGCATCTTCTGCTATTTATGGTGCTAGAGCTGCGTGTGGCGTAGTATTGATTACTACCAAACGTCCTCGGAGCAAAGCGAATTTTCAATTGAATTACAACAATAATTTCGGATTTGAAACCTCTATTAATCGACCTCAACAAGCATCTTTAAAAGATTATTTCCAGGCTTATCAGGATGCCGACTTTAGTAATACCTATTGGGCAAATGGGCAGGATGTAAAAAAATGGGCTCAATATGTGGAGGAATACAAAAAAAATCCGTCGGCATTTCAAACTATCGGAGATGGAATTTATGTGGATGAAACAGGGATTCCTTATTATTTATATGAAAAAGACATATTTAAAAATGTACTGACAACAGGCTTTTATAATAAGCATAATATGTCGGCTTCTGGAGGAACTGAAAAGGTGCGTTATAGGATGTCGGCCGGTTATGATTCAGACAATGGGCCTTTGATTACTCGTAAAGATTATTACCGAAGAATGAATATAGGAAGTTTTATTTCAGCCGATGTGACCGATTGGTTTACACAAGAGTTGGATATTCGCTATGCTCAACGCAAGAAAACAATGCCTCAAGGTAGAGGTCAAGATATTTGGACAATGCGTTTAATCAACTATTATCCTGAGGGGATGATGCCCGCTTCTCTTACTTTAACAGGAGAGGAGGTGCCAATATTTACTCCAAAAAATACTGTTTTATATGCTACAACTACCAATACAGTCAGAAATAATCCTCGCATTTTTTCAAAATCTATTTTCAAACCTATTGAAGATTTGGAAGTAGTTTTTGAGTATACGTACGATAAGGATGATTCTAATTATTCGTATTATACCGATAAATGGAAACACACTACCATCCAGTTAGCTGTCACTGAAGCTCCAACCAATGATGTTTACACCAGACAGCGGTATTATACTGATTATAACGCTATTAATACGTATGCAACTTATGCAAAAATGTTTGGTAGTCATAATTTCAAATTGATGGCGGGATATAATCAAGAGTCAAGTTATTATGAATACATTCACAATCAAGTTAAGGATCAGGTTTCATCCATTATCCCTTCTCTTGGGAATGCCACAGGTGAGAAAATTCTTGACGAAAGCTATTCTGAATATACTGTCAGGGGAGGTTTTTTTCGTTTAAATTATAATTATCTAGACAAATATTTATTTGAAGTAAATGGTCGATATGATGGTTCTTCAAAATTTCCAAAAGAAAATAGATTTGGTTTTTTCCCTTCCGTATCTGCAGGATGGCAAATGGCGCAGGAAAATTTTATGGATTTTTCGAAACAATGGCTTAATGAGTTGAAACCTCGTATTTCTTGGGGAAAAATCGGCAATCAGGCCATTAGTCCTTATCAGTATACTCCTTCTATGGCAATTAATAGTTCAAATGCTGTATGGTTGATAAATGGTTCAAAAGTTACAACCATAGGATTACCCTCGTTAGTCAGCAAAACATTTACGTGGGAGAATGTAGAAACTTTTGACATTGGCATGGATTTTAGCTTATTTAATTATAGATTAAGAGGAACATTTGATTGGTACCAGCGTGACACGAAAGGAATGATTACCAAAGCGGGGGTAATAGAACTTCCAGCGGTTGTAGGCACTGAAGCCCCTGCCCAGAATGGTGCCGATATGCGTACACGAGGATGGGAATTAGCGCTTTCATGGCGGGATCATATTGGAAAGGTGGGTTATAACATTGGATTTAATATATATGATCATCAATCAACCATAACAAAATATGCAAATGAATCGGGTTTATTAAGCGATTACTATGTAGGGCAAAAATTAGGAGAAATTTGGGGTTACGTAGCGGATGGATACTATTCGGTTGATGATTTCGAAGATACTTCAACTTGGAAATTGAAAGAAGGAATTGCCTCCATTCAAGGGGTGAATGTCAGGCCAGGTGATGTCAAATTTGTAAATTTGATGGATGATGAAGGAAGCGAAAATCAAATAGATGCCGGGAATAACACCTTGACAAATCCCGGAGACAGAAAGGTTATCGGCAACACGACCTCTCGTTATCAATTTGGTGCCAATATCGGTGTTAATTACAAGGGATGGGATTTAAATGCAATGTTGCAAGGAGTCGGGAAACGAAAGGCATGGATTGGCGGACAAGCCATTTTTCCTTTTGCAGGATCGAGTGCTAGCGATGCTATTTTTAACCCTTTGTACTATAATCAAACGGATTATTGGAAACCGATAAGCAAAGATCCTTCTGATCCTAATTATATGGTCGCTCAAAATCCCAATGCCACTTATTATCGCCTTTACGGACAAGTACAAAATGTAGGATCGAATACGCGTGTTTCGGATAAATTTCTTCAGAATGCAGCTTATTTGCGAATAAAAAATATAACCTTGTCTTATATTTTTCCGAAAACCTTAATGGAGAAAATATGGGTCAAACAATTAAAATTATTTGTAAGTGTGGAGAATTTGGGGACATTAACCTCTCTTCCTAAAGGTATCGATCCGGAACGATTAAACTGGAATTATCCTTTTTATCGCACGGTTTCATTCGGGACCAATATTACTTTTTAATAAATTTATGACAATGAAAAAATATATTTTTACAATATTAATTATTTTAGCAATCATTGCTTGCAATGATGATTTTTTGGAGAAATATCCTCGTACCTCGCTTACTGAAGAAAATGCTTTTGAAACTTATGACAATTTCAAAGCATTCATGTTTCCTTGTTATGGAATGTTTACAAATACCACAATTGCCACTTCCGTAACGAATGGTTATGCTCAGAATGCGCAGTATAGAGGGGACGTGAATGCAGGATATTTAACAACCAGATATAATTATAATCCCTATGCTTTTCAAACAATTCAAAACGTTTCTTCCGGTAACGGGTGGGATTTTGGATATATACGACGGATAAATATGATGTTGTCTCATATTGATGGATGTGAAGCTTTAACTCAGCAAGAAAAAGATCACTGGAGATCGGTGGGTTATTTTTTCCATTCATTTTGGTATATGGAATTGGTAAATCGTTTTGGTGATGTCCCATGGGTGACGAAAGTATTGGATGAAGCCTCCCCTGAAGCTTTTGGGCCTCGTGACGATAGAAAAATGGTAACCGATTCTATACTGACCAGATTAAAATGGGCAGAGGAACATATTGGCAATTTCGAAAGCAAGGATGGTAAAAATACGATTAATCAAAGTGTTATTCAAGCTGCTTTATCACGTTTCGCACTACGTGAAGGCACATGGCGCAAGTATCACGAACTAGGGGATTATGACAAATATTTCACTGAATGTGCCCGCGTTTCGGAAATTTTGATGGATAAATACCCAACACTTTATAAAGGAACAGACGGGCAACCTGCTGCAGGATATGGTGAAATGTGGACTACTGAAGACCTGAGTCAGGTTCCCGGCATTATTTTATATAAAGAATATAAAGAGGCAATTTTGACACATAATAATTGTTACGTAGAACATACTTCATCCCATATTGTTGAAATGCCACAGCATACGGTGGATATGTATTTGTGTAAAGATGGGAAAACCATTTATCATTCTCCTTTATATGATGGAGATAAAGACATATATTCTACTTTTCGCAATAGAGATCCCCGCATGTATCATACCATTATGCCCCCATACAGGGTGAAATCAGGGAAAGGGGATTATCCAACTTGGTCGTTTACCGGGAATCCTGCTGATAGAGAGTACATCGATATTATGGGTATTAACAGTTCTTGTTCGAATCCGGGGATAGGGATGAAACGATTGCCGGCACAAAATTGGGGAGCAAGTTTGTTGGCGTATATACCTAATTTGCAAAATGGAATTCCTGCTCAAGGTACAAATGCTGCAGCTTATATTGCCTGTCGGGGGGGATATTATGTATGGAAAAACTATGCTCAGTGGGAAACGAATTTTAATAATGGAGCTTTAAATACATCCGATAAACCTATTTTCAAGATAGAGGAAGTATTGTTGAATTACGCCGAATGTAAATGGGAGCAGGGTCAATTTAATCAATCGATTGCTGATAAAACCATAAATAAGCTGCGTGAAAGGGCTGATATGGCTCCGATGATAGTGGCTGAAATCGATGATAATTTCGACCCTGAAAGAGATCAAACTGTCGATCCCGTCCTTTGGGAAATTCGCAGAGAAAGAATGATTGAATTGATGGGAGAAGGCTTTGGTTTTGATGACGTAAGAAGATGGAAAAAAGCTCCTTGGTATATTAACAGGCAACAATTGGGGATGTGGATACAACAATCGAAAGTACAAGAATCATTGTGGGATGAGACAACCCACCTTCCGACAAAATCGAAAGCAGAAGGATATATTTATTTATGGGCAGATCCTCTGATAGAAGGAAAGGGTTGGCTTGATAAATATTATCTGTATCAAGTTCCTACTAACGAAATAGTGCTCAATCCTGAACTTAAACAAAATCCGGGTTATCCGGAATATTAATATTGATATGTAGAAAAGGCTCTTTTTTGAGCCTTTTCGTTAATAAATGAATTTTGTTTGCAATTATTTTTTTCAGCATGGTCAAAAAAATATTTTTTACATTAGTATTATCTTTCATTTCTTTTAGCAGCAAAAGTGTAAACAGTAAAAAGCCCAATATTGTATTTATTTTGGCAGATGATTTGGGATGGACCGATCTTGGGTGCATGGGTAGTGACTTTTATGAAACGCCTAATATTGATAAATTACGTAAGTCCGGCATGCTTTTTACTCATGCTTATGCAAATGCTCCAAATTCTGCTCCCTCGCGTGCCTGCATTTTGACTGGATTATATACTCCTCGACATGGTATTTATACAGTTGATTCTTCGGAAAGAGGAAAGGCTGAAAATAGAAAGTTAATCCCTATGCCGAATAACATGGTTTTGTCAACCGAATTCACGACTTTCCCGGGAATTTTGCGTGAAAATGGATATAGAACCATTTTTATAGGGAAGTGGCATTTAGGAAGAGATGAAGCAGGAAATGGCCCATTGAGTCATGGATTTGATATTAATATAGCAGGCGATGATACTGGAGCTCCATATACTTATTATTATCCTTTTTGCAGTAAAAATGGACGATGTTTGGAAAATCTGAATTTAAATGATTCAACATATTCGTATCTTACGGACAGATTAACAGAAGAAGCTGTGCAACAAATAAGAAAATCGGGAAATCGGCCTTTTTTCTTATACATGTCTCATTATGCAGTACATACCCCTCTAGAAGGGCGTAAAGATATTGTTAAAAAATATCTACATAAATCGCCGGGAAAAAATCATAACAATCCAAGCTATGCAGCTATGATCCAGAGTTTGGATGAAAGTGTAGGGAGGATTGTTCAAGTGCTCAAAGAAGAGAATAGATTGGATAATACGTTGATCGTTTTCTTTTCTGATAATGGCGCTATGTTAGATGGAATTTCTAACAACAGTCCTTTGCGTGGTGGTAAAGGAACTCCTTATGAAGGTGGCAACAGAGTTCCATTAATTTTCTCTTATGGAGATAAAATTGAAGCCAACAGTATTAATGAAATGAATGTAATAGGGCTCGATTTATTCCCAACCTTTCTTGATTTCGCAGGGATTGCGATTCCGGAAGATCTAGATGGAATTTCTTTAAAAAAATTAATATTAAAGGAAGAAGACAGTAGTATGGAAAGAAATCTTTATTTTTTCTTTCCTGCCTATCTCGAGTCATATCGTAATCCTGAAAATTTCAGGACAACCCCTTATAGTTCAATTATTTCTGGGGATTGGAAATTGATTTATTTTTTTGAGGATGATAAATTTGAATTATATCATTTGAAAAATGACATAGGAGAGTCGAACGATTTATCGAAGAAATTGTCAATCAAAGGGAATGATTTATTGATAAAATTAAAAAAATGGGAGCAAATGGTGAATGCATCTGTTAATTTTGAACCAAATCTTTTTTACATGCCAAAATATCCAAACTAATATGAATAAAAACCTTAAGACATATGAAAAGATGGCAGGAATCGCAGCACTCGGGCTTGGCGTGTTGACCTTTTCGCCGATTTCTGCTCAGCAAAAACCAAACATCATTTTCATCCTTGCCGATGATTTGGGTTACGGCGATTTAGGTTGTTATGGTCAAGATAAAATTGAAACACCCAATATTGATACTCTTGCCGGCCAAGGAATGCGTTTCACTCAGTTTTATGCCGGTTCGCCTGTGTCGGCACCTTCAAGATGTGTATTATTTACAGGGAAACATTCGGGGCATGCATATATTCGCGGTAATGATGAAATGGGTGAAAGAGGTAACGTCTGGAGTCATCAAGCAATGTACGATAATCCTTTCCTCGAAGGACAGCGTCCAATGCCGGCATCTACCGTTATTATTCCACAACTTTTTAAGCTGTCCGGGTATACCACTGCGTGCATTGGTAAATGGGGATTGGGTTACCCTGGTTCCGAAAGCACACCTAACAAAATGGGGTTCGATTTTTTCTATGGATACAACTGCCAACGTCAAGCACATACTTATTACCCCCCTTTTTTGTATCGGAATGAAAGGCGAGAATATTTGAATAACAAAATCATTCCACCAGGAACATTATTGGATAAATCAGCCGATCCATTAGACGAGAATAGTTATAAAAAATTCATACAAAATGACTTTGCGCCCGATCTGATGTTTCGTGAGATCCTTTCGTTTGTGGATAAAAATAAGAATCGTCCTTTCTTGTTGATGTGGACAACTACTATTCCTCATGTTCCGCTACAGGCTCCTCAAAGATGGATTGATTATTACAAGACAAAATTTGGAGATGAACAACCTTATGTGGGGGAATCAGGTTATTATCCGGTACGTTATCCCCATGCAACGTATGCCGCTATGATTTCTTATTTGGATGATCAGATCGGTTTATTGGTGGAATATCTCAAGAGAAACGATTTGTACGATAATACCCTGATCGTATTTACAAGTGACAATGGGCCAACCTTCAATGGTGGGTCCGATTCACCTTGGTTCCGGAGTGCAGGCCCATTTAAATGCGAATATGGATGGGGTAAAGGGTCACTGCACGAAGGAGGTATTCGTGTGCCATTTATTGCCTCATGGCCGGAAAGAATAAAACCCGGCTATATTTCGAATCATGTAGCTGCTGCTTGGGACATTATGCCTACCTTTGCTGAAATATTAAATGTGAATGTCGCAACTGATGGGATTAGTTTTCTTCCGGAACTTACAGGTAAAAAACAAGCCAAAATTCACGATTACCTATATTGGGAGTATCCGGAAAATAATGGATCTATAGCTATTCGAATGGGAAAGTGGAAAGGAATTATCGAAAATGTACATAAGGGAAATAAAACAATGGAGCTATTCGATTTGTATATCGATTCGGCAGAGGCGTTTGATATGGCAAATCAGTATCCCGATATTATTGCCATATTGAAGCAGAAAATGCGCGAAGCGCATGTAAAAGCATATGTGGAGAAATTCAGGTTTCCCTTTGATAAATAAACATTACCTTATTTAGTTGTCTCTTGAAACCAATATATAATTAATGTATTTTAAGAGCTAATCGAATTATTTTACCATAAGACAAATAGAGAGGGGTTGTGCATTTTTAATGTCTCTTTAAAAAAGGCTTATCATAAGATGGGATAATATTTTTAATTTAATCCGGCTATGAATCAAACAAAAAATAATCATCGGGAGAGAGGGGAAGGGCGTTTGCAATCGCTTGATTTCTTCAGGGGGTTCACCATGCTTTTATTGGTCAACGGAGGCGTTTTGCACTATTTTGCCCATCCCCAATTCGAGGGGACGATAGCCCATGCTGTTTTCACACAATTCACGCATCCCGAATGGGAGGGTTTCCATCTTTGGGATTTGGTTCAACCGTTTTTTATGTTCATTGTTGGTGTTGCCATTCCTTTTTCCGTTGCAGGGCGATTGTCTCGGGGTCAATCGTGGAGTGACTTAAGGAAACATGCGGCTCGGCGCTCCCTTATATTGATTTTGTTGGGGGTTACGTTGGATGCAGGCATTGAAAATTTCAATCTTACCTTTCAGAATGTATTGGCACAAATAGGATTTACTTATTTTATTGCCTTTTTGCTGATTCGCAGCCGATGGTCTGTTCAATTGGCGGTTTCGATCGGCCTCATTTTGATGACGGAAGTCCTTTACCGTCTATTTCCTCTGGAAGGGGTTGATCCCTTTGTAAAAGGCAAGACTTTTGGTGATTTGGTGAACCGGATTATAGCTCCCGGCAGCCACGGTAATTGGGCTTCCTTTAATGCGGTTCCTACGGCTGCTCATACCATTTGGGGTGCTTTGTGCGGTCAATTGTTGCAAAAAGAATTTTCAGAGACTAAAAAATTAAAAATTTTAATCGTCGGAGGTTTTTCGGCATTGGCTATTGGATATGCCCTGACACCTGTTTCCCTTATAATCAAGAAGATATGTACGAGTTCATTTGTATTCATCAGTGGCGGTTGGGCCATTTTGGTATTTGCCTTGTTGTATTGGATTATCGATTTAAAAGGTCATAAACGTTGGACTACTTTTGCTGTGGTGGTAGGGATGAATCCGATTTTTATTTACCTGTTTCATCCTTTTATAGAAAATGCTGCTCATAGTTTTACAGGCCCATGGATTAATCTTTTTTTCGGGTGGACGTCACAGACTTTTGTCGAGGTCTTGATTCTGGCCATGGGTTGGTTTTTTAACTGGTTTGTTTGCTATTTATTATATAAACGGAAGATATACATTAAAATATAAAATCAAAGTATTATGGGATTCACAAGAAGACAATTTGTGAAAGCTGCGGGCCTGTCCACGCTGGGCAGTGCTGTGGTGAAAGATTTATCGTGGGCCTCGGGTTCTTTTTGGACCTCGAACAGCGACACGTTGAAAGTAGGTTTCTGATGAAATGTAACTAAATATTTCCCATATCTTTTTAAGATAGATAAACAATTCGAGATATTATTTTTTAATTGAAAACCATATATGTATACAATGAAAATGAAAAAAACATTCAGTATTCTTTCGGCGGGTATGGCTGTGATGACGGGATTTGCCCAAGAGTCCACCCTGCCGAACATCGTACTCATTTATGCGGACGATTTGGGATTTGGCGATTTGTCGTGTTACGGGGCAACGCGAGTGCATACGCCTCATGTGGACGCTTTGGCTCAAGAGGGTATCCGTTTCGTAAATGCCCATTCTGCTGCTGCCACCAGCACGCCGTCGCGTTACGGGCTGTTTACGGGAGAATACCCCTGGCGGAGGAAAGGCACGGGGATAGCCGCGGGCGATGCCGCCCTGATCATCAAACCGGATCGGTACACGGTGCCAAAGATGCTGAAAGAGGCCGGTTACAGGACGGGAGCGGTAGGGAAATGGCACCTGGGATTGGGAGAGGAAACGGGGAAGCAGGACTGGAACGGTTTGATAACCCCGGGGCCTCGCGAGATCGGTTTCGACTATTCCTATATCATGGCAGCCACAGCCGACCGTGTCCCGTGCGTTTTTGTGGAAAATCAGCGGGTGGTCAATCTCGATCCGCGAGATCCGATACAGGTGAGCTATACGAAAAACTTTCCGGGCGAGCCGACCGGCAGGGACAATCCGGAATTGCTGACGAAACTGAAGCCCAGTCATGGGCACGACATGAGCATCGTGAACGGCATTTCGCGCATCGGTTACATGAAGGGCGGCAAATCGGCTTTGTGGGAAGATGAAAACATAGCCGACAGCATCACGCAGCATGCCGTGAAGTTTATCGAGGAGAACAAAGGGCGGCCGTTTTTTCTTTATTTCGGGACGAACGACATTCATGTTCCGCGTTATCCCCATCCGCGTTTTTTGGGGCAGACCGATATGGGACTTCGTGGCGATGCGATTGTGCAGTTCGATTGGTCGGTTGGCGAAATCGTGAAAGCCTTGGAAAGGGCCGGGATTCGTGAAAACACGTTGATTATCGTCACGAGCGACAACGGTCCGGTTGTTGACGACGGTTATGCCGATCAGGCGGTAGAAAAGCTAAAGAATCACAAGCCGTGGGGGCCGTTTCGCGGAGGGAAATACAGTGCATACGAAGCCGGCACGCGCGTACCGTTTATCGTGAACTGGCAGGGGAGGACACAAGCGAAGGAATCGTCGGCACTTGTTTCGCAGATCGACATGTTGGCGACATTGGCGCGCTTGGTTGGTTTGGATGTTTCCGATAAAGAGGTTGGGGACAGCCGGGACCGGCTCGGTTCCTGGTTGGGGTATGACGAAAAGGGACGCGATTACGTTATCGGTGCGGCAGGTACGTTGACCGTGCTCACCCGACACTGGAAATACATAGAACCCAACAACGGTGCGTCTTACAATCCGTTCACCAATACCGAATTGGGGAACGCACCGGAGGATCAGCTTTACGACATGATGCACGACCGGGGCGAGTACGACAATGTTGCCGTCGACAATCCGTTGGTTGTGCGTTTTCTGAAGGAGATCCTCCTGGAGGAGAAAGCCAAGGGAATCGGGATGGAATTGTAGAAAACATTTACTTTTAAAATAGATTATAGATCATAGACATGGTTTTAGTGAAAATTCATTTCGAAACAGGTCCAACAGATTAAGAATCTAATTAGTTGCTCCTATGTTGGAAGATTTTATTGACATGAACCATGAATCGGTTTTGTTGGTAAACAAGATAGATTGGAGTTCTTTTGAGAAAGAATCAAGTATTTACTATTCGGAAAAAGGAGCACCAAGCGTTCCCGATCGTATGCCGGTAGGTGGCATGTTGTTCAAGTACTTGTCCAATCTTTGCAATGAACGCCTGTGGGAGTATTGGATACGAGATGTTTGCTTCTGGTATTTTCATTGAGGTGTGTTTTTTGAACATACGTTTCCCAAGCAGAGAAGGAAGAAATAGAACAGTGCCGTCGTTATACGTGGAAAAAGCAAACAATTGCTACGGAATATGTACAACGGCACTCATCCCAAGCGAGTCGAAAAAGCGAGGAATGCAAGAACAAGGTTTCAGCCTTAAGTCGTTTGTCTATGTTTAATGATTCAAAAATATGATATTTAACATCATGGGGGGGTAGGTGAGATGTTTTTGTATGAGCGTATAGTTAATAGTTATCTATCTTGGAATTATAAATTGAGCAAAAGTCAAAGGAATTGATAAAAGACTTCTTTGACTTTCAAAAATAAAAAACGATGAAAATACTTAAATTGACTTTTTTATGCTTTCTAATTTGTTCAACGGCTTTTTCTCAGGAATGGGAACCACAGGCATGGCCGATTTTAAAAAGTTATGACAAGGATCATCTTTTTCAAATAGCCCTGCCATTAGGAGGTATTGGTACCGGAACTGTTTCTTTGGGTGGTCGTGGTGAACTTCGTGACTGGGAAATTATGAATGTTCCGGGTAAAAAATACAGTACGGTAACCATGGGCAACAACGCTCCCTTTTTTGCCATCTATACAAAAAGTCGGAACGGAAAATCTTCCACAGCTCTTTTGGCAGGTCCCTTATATCCACATGAATATCTTCATTATGAGGGACGTCCGGTAAATCATCATGGATTGCCACGTTTTGAAGAGGCTTCTTTTGATGCTGCTTATCCATTTGGACAGGTTCACCTGTCAGATAAGGCAATGCCGGTAAAAGTAACCATTAAAGGATTTAATCCTTTAGTTCCCGGTGATGAAGACGCAAGTAGTCTTCCAATAGCTATTCTTTCTTATGAAGTAGAAAATATTACCGATCAATCAGTAGAAGTAGCTATTTGCGGTTCTATACGAAATTTTATAGGAAAAGACGGAAGTCGATTCAGGACAGATTGGAAAGGAGATTATATACCTATAGGTGCAAAAAACAATAAAAATGAATATCGACGGGCGAAGGATTTACAAGGGATTTATTTCTATTCGGATGGTGTGGATCAAAAAGATACCGCTTGGGGGACAATGGCGCTGGTAACACAGGCTGTGGAAGGGGTTACTTTCCGTACTTCGTCAAAACAAGATAGTTGGAATAATGGGATACTTAATTTTTGGGATGATTTTAGTGAAGATGGCGTATTGGTAGAGCGCGATGAATTGGAGGATCAAGATCCAATGGCTTCATTGGCTATAAAGAAACTAATTCAGCCTCACGAAAAAAAACATTCACTTTTTTCCTTACTTGGAATTTCCCAAATCGCAAAGCCTGGTCAAATACGATTGTGGGGAATTATTATAGTCAGTTATATTTTGATGCATGGGACGCAGCAGAAAAGATTATTCCTCAAATTCCTGATTTGGAAAAGAAAACACTTTCTTTTGTAAATGCCTTACTTAAATCTTCTTATCCGGGAATAGTGAAAGAGACGGCTTTGTTTAATCTGGCAACATTGCGTTCGCAGACAGTATTTCGGTTACCTGATGGACATTTGATGGGATGGGAAGGTGTCATGGACCGTTTCGGTTCCTGCCACGGTTCATGTACCCACGTGTGGAATTATGAAGTGGCAACACCTTTTCTTTTTGGGAATTTGGCTAAGACAATGCGGGATGTGGAATTTAACTATGCAACAAAAGAGAATGGCTTGATGAACTTTCGGGCGTCATTGCCTTTGTCGGAAGCCAATAAAGGGAATGCTGCTGCGGCAGATGGACAGATGGGGTGTATCATGAAATTTTATAGGGAATGGCAACTCTCGGGTGATAATCGATTTCTGGAATCTAATTGGGAACAGGTAAAGAAGGTGCTTTCGTATGCATGGGCAGAAAAAGGGTGGGATGGGAATCAGGATGGGGTTATGGAGGGTAGTCAACATAATACAATGGATGTTGATTATTATGGTCCCAATCCTCAGATGGGTTTTTGGTATATGGGAGCCTTACGTGCTGCTGAGGAAATGGCTTTGGCGATGAAGGATAAAGCTTTCGCAGGAAAATGCCGCCATCTTTTTGAAAAAGGGAGTGCATGGATGGATGAAAATCTTTTTAATGGAGAATATTATGAACATAAAATTACCGATCCTCAAACGTTTGAGTTTCTGGATATGAATCAACCCAATACTGATATTCCCCCTTTTCAGTTAGGATAGGGATGTCTTGTTGATCAATTGGTAGGACAGTATATGGCACATATTTGCGGTTTGGGATATCTGGGTAATAAAAACCATATGCGCACGACTCTAGAAAGCATTATAAAATACAATTACATCGAAGATTTTAGCAACCACTTTAATAATATGCGTTCTTTTGCAATAGGGGATGAGTCTGGTCTCTTAATGGCTTCCTGGCCAAAAGGAAGGCTAGAGGTTCCTTTTCCTTATTTTGCAGAGGTTATGACAGGTTTTGAATATTGTGCAGCGGTTGGAATGATCTATGAGGGTATGGAAGAAGATGCTTTAAGATGTGTCGAGGCAATCTGTAAACGGCACGACGGTGCTAAACGAAATCCGTTTAGTGAACCGGAATGCGGACATCATTATGCTCGTTCGATGGCTAGTTGGGGCCTTATTGTTGCATTGAGTGAATTTCAGTACTCGGGAATAGATAAGACTATGTCTATTACTTCTCGTCCGGGAACATATTTTTGGAGTAATGGATATGTTTGGGGTCTTTGTGAGATAGGAGAATCAAGTGTGAAACTGGAAGTGTTGGAGGGATCTTTGTGTTTGGATAAGTTTTCGCTTTCGGATGGCAGAGAAAAAAACCTGAAGCATATTCAAATTAATGAAGGTGAATGTTATATAATGACTTTTTAAAATGAAATTGAACAATCCCCTCACATCAAACCGGGCATTTATGCGAGTACGTCCGCAAATGGTTACTGTTATGTTGATAATCCCGGCATTGTTAAAGAAAATTCCCCTATAACCCAACAGGAGTATAACAAAATAGTAGAAACGCAGTTGACCGAATTGTGGAGTAATTACGGCGATTTATTTGAAGTTTGGTTTGATGGCGGAGTTTTGAGTGTTGGAAAAGGTGGACCGGATATTTTATCCTTACTGAATCGTTTGCAACCAAATACAATAGCATTCCAAGGACCTTTTGGATTTCCTCATTTAATAAGGTGGGTGGGAAACGAAGAAGGGACTGCGCCTTATCCTTGTTGGGCTACGTGCGATTCCACAACCCTTGTAGATGGAGGTGTCGTTTTTACTGATCTTCATGGCGATCCATATGCTCCTTTTTGGTGTCCCGGGGAATCGGATTTTCCCCTCCGTTGGAATACATCTTTTCAAGGCGGCTGGTTTTGGCATGAAGGAGAAGACTCGATGATATACTCAGTAAACGAATTAATGCATAAATATGAGACAAGTGTTGGGAGAAATACCAATATGTTGTTGGGTATTGTCATTAATGATAAAGGACTAGTACCTGCGGCAGATGTGGAACGTATAAACGAATTGAACGGTTTTCTCCACATTTATTGGATGCCATTCGTTTAGAAATATCCCGAGCAAAAGATACTCCATATATAAGCAATTTTGCTGTTTTCGAAACTATAATGTAAAAATCAGAGTTCCTCTTTCAAGGAATGGGAAACATGATTTTTTTCTTTAAACCCGAGTTCTCGATAACAATTTATCCCGTAAGTTCGACTCAGAAGTGCAACTTTCCCTGAAAGTTTCAACTTTGTTTTGTTATGAAAAAGATGATACATTTGTTGGGCAATAAAAGGGGATGGCACAGAAGGTGTTGTAAAATTCGGGTTACAGAAATTTCCGGTTATAGTGGTTAGTATTATAAAAACGAAGATAATGAGAACGAAAAGAATTTTAGAGTTTATTGTATGTTTTGTTTTTTTTGTCCATTTCGGTCTGTATGCAGGGAACAAAGCCAAGCATGTGATTTTGATCGGTTTGGACGGATGGGGCTCTTATAGCGTTGAAAAGGCCGATATGCCGGTTGTGAAGAAGTTGATGGAAGAGGGTTCGTATACGCTGAAAAAACGGGCTGTATTGCCATCATCGAGTGCGGTTAATTGGGCATCGATGTTCATGGGAGCCTGTCCCGAGTTGCACGGCTATACGGAGTGGGGTTCGCGTACGCCGGAGATTCCATCTCGAGTGGTCAATCGCCACGGGATTTTTCCCACGATTTTCGGTTTGCTTCGCGAGGCCGATCCCAAAGCCGAGATCGGCTGTTTGTACGAATGGGAGGGGATTAAATACCTGGTGGACACCTTGTCGTTGAATTATCATGCTCAGGCTGCGGATTACGAAAAATTTCCGACGGCATTGTCC
>FZPS01000019.1_pt48 | contig 15733 bp, 15 predicted proteins | sample 1817821 | NCBI WGS metagenome assembly FZPS01 (sample SAMEA104158645, study PRJEB21678) | metagenome | place: Germany | collected 2015-04-21 | reverse complement strand
TGATGGATCCCTTGCTCGTCAACACCTATGAGTACGCGATCAACGCCCGTATTATCTGCAAAATGACCTTCAGAACCAACCCTCAAAAACGGTGCGAGGCAATACACTTTGCTCTTCAGAAACAGGCTAGTGATCCGAATGGTATTCACTGAGGAATCATTAATGCCGGCTAACACTCGGTTCTGCTTGATGACTCGTTGGGCGATAAAATTCTTCTTGTGATGCACAAAGACGCTATGCGTATCGGTACCGTGAGTGTACTTCCTAACGTCTCGACCGCCTCCTGTCCCCATACTTGGCTTGATCACGAACTCTCTTTCGTGTTCTAGAATTGCACCGGCATCACGCTCTGAGACAATATTGTAATCCTTATCAAAAAACGTACCATTTATATTCCGAATCAGTGTTTCCGGCATTCTGACACTTCGGAACACCAGGTCGAAATAATTCTTGTCTCTCCAGGCTTGTGCTAGAGTGAGGTTGTTAAAATGGGGTACTATGAAAGCGTGGAACAGACCGTCTGGAATGAAAGCTGGATTGCAGACTCCCGTTTTGGCGTAGTAATATTGGTGAAAAATGTAATCTTTTATGCGTAGACCACAGTCCTGATAGAATGCCTGGATTTGCCTTTTCTGCTCCGAATCGAGCAAAAATGGAGGGTCAAGATGCTTTTTCTTGGCTCTGAATCTCTTATGATGCTTGTTCTGCAAATAGCCTTCCTTAAACCTTATATAGAAATTCCTCGCTCTTTGCCTAGGTAAAGAACTCCTGATATTCATCACTAACCCCCCTGTGACTACGAATCGAGCTTAGCGCATACTTCTTGGCAAGACCGGTCGTTACTCAGTATCAGCGCTTCCAGAAAACGCGTTCGAGGGAATGTATCGCACCAGAATGGTTGGCCCCTCATCTCAAAACCGTTCTCTCCTCGTTTGCCCTACGGCTCAATTTATTCGTTCCTACGCAAACGGTCTCCTACCAGTAAATATCGATGGGCAATATCTCTTAGATACCTAAAAACGCTGCGACGCACCTAACAGATGATAGTCGAATCCGGCGTCTTCCGCATCGGCCCGTGAGAAAAAGTTCCTAGTATCCAATAATACCGGATTTTTCATCACTCTGCCTAAACGTGCCAGATCAAGTTCTCGAAACTTGTTGTGATGTACCCCCAAGATCACTAACTCTGCATTCTTTCCGGCCTGGTAAACATCTACGTCATATCGCTTGACGAATGGATCTACAATCCTTACTTGATACTCGCCCTCCAACAGTCTCACCAAAGTCATGATCGGGCTCTCCCGAACATCATCGACGTCTGGCTTGTAAGTACATCCCAAAACAAGGACCCCTGAGCCAACAGGCATCAGCCTCTTTGCTCTTTCGGCAACATACGCGGGCATAGAGTTATTTATGTTTCGAGACAACTGGATAATGGGCGACAAATCTTTAGCAACCTGAACAACGAACCAGGGATCGACGGCTAGGCAATGGCCACCTACTCCTGGACCAGGCGAGTGCAGTTTAACCCTCGGATGTTTGTTGGCATAGTGGATCACATCCCAAGCGTTCGTCCCCAAGCGTTCGCAAATCTTGGCTAATTCGTTTGCCAATGCTATGTTGACATCACGGAAAGTATTTTCCATCAGCTTGCAGAGCTCAGCAGTTGTAGCGTCAGTCAGGTACATTTCACCCTCCACAAACACAGAATACAGATCTCTGGCTCTTTCTGCAGATCTAGGATCAACCCCACCGATCACACGGTTATTGTGCTTAAGCTCATAAATGATTTGCCCGGGAAGAACTCTTTCTGGGCAATGGGCTAGAGAGAAATCTCGTCCAGCCTTTAACCCACTTTCTTCTAGTAGTGGCATCAGAACATCTTCGGTGCATCTTGGTGACACAGTAGACTCGATGATGACCAGATCACCCTGCTTAAGCACTTCGGCAATCGACTTTCCAGCACTAATAACGTAAGATAAGTCCGCTGTTCGATCTTCCGCTATGGGAGTCGGAACGGCTATTATAAAGACATCTGAAGGAAACACCCGCGTGCTGCAGTGCAGCATTTCCCGGGCTACTTGTTCCTTAATGATGTCTGCCAAGAACGGTTCCTCGATGTGAGTTCCTCCATTATTGATCGTCTTACATATCTCACTGTTCACATCCACACCCAAAACTTTAACCCCGTGACTGGCAAACATGGCTGCGGTCGGCAAGCCTATGTAACCTAGTCCCAGAACTGACACATGCTCCAACTTCAGTCCCCCATTCTACGCCCTGCCGTTCCCCCAACGGAAGTGCTCGATTTACCGCATCTCTTCAACAAAATCGTTATACAACTCAGCTAGACGTTGCTTCATAACCCCCCATGAATAAAACTTCCCAGCTTGTTTGGCATTCTCGCCCAATTTCTTCAGACAACTTGGGTCTTGTCGAATGGTCTCTAGCACTCGCACAAATCCATCTCGCGAATATTCAATTACAAAACCCATTTCGTGTCTTTGGACCAACTTATCCACACCAGTTCCTTCAGCTACAATGATCGGCTTTCCTAACAGCATTGCTTCATAGACTTTGTTTGGAGCAGAATAACGATGGTTTGGAATGGCTGGGTCATAGAGGGCAAACATAAGATCACACTTGGCATATAACTCCAAAGCCGATTCGTAGTCAATCATTCCAAAGAAGTGGATATTGTTGTGTTCATTGGACACTTTGTCGATATACCCCTCCAGAGAACCCATACCAGCCAACGACAGGCGCAGATCTGGATAGTCCTTAAGTACATCAACCGCAGTTCTAATGAACCGACTGGCACTAAGAATGCCTACGTAACCCAGCATCAATTGACCATGGTTCGGCTCATACTCAACCTTAACCTCTAGTGCTGGTGTATTATGAATAACAACCAACTTTTTAGGTTTACTACCCTCAATCTGTTCCTTTCTCTCCTCGTTGCACACGATCGTTGCATACGCTTGACCAATCACTCGGTACTCCAAGCGCCGCACGAACCCCTGCAACCGGGGCGGGACCGGCCTGCTCGCTACATAAAAGTCTGCTATATGATAGACATACTTCATCTTCTTGAGTCGAGCTACAAACATAACGGGAAGGCCTGCATCCAAGTCAAAAACGTGGATAACATCGTATTTCTTACTATTAGTCAGCAACCACCGGGCTATCGCAAATTGATAGATCAAGAGTTGAAGAACCTTCCCCCAGCCCCTACCCTTATCCTCTTTGAGTTGCATCTGGTAATCCGGAATACCTGGTTGATACTCCATCTCGACGATTCTACCGTGGCCAGCTTTGAACCGGCTCCGGGTTAGCATACACAGTTCGGCCTTTGGAGAAAGAGCCTGTACTATTCTACGAATCGCGGCGTTAGTCCGAGACTCAACGTTTCTAACGATACATATCCTCATGATCGAGCCATCCTTTCATCCCCTTCGGCATGTGTAACAGCGCTATTGCGCAGCAAGTTCTGCCTCTACTGGGGCCTAATGGCCCCATCGTTGGCGACTCACAAAACGCTTCTTGACTGCGTCAAGGGTGCTGTCAACTTCGGGTATCTTCATGAAATAAACCATGGTTGCATAGACAAGAGCACCAACACCGACTGCAACAATTAACGCCAAGTTTTCGGCTACCACCCGCCTAAGGACGACAAAATTCCCCCAAGAGCAAACGCCCATTAATGCTGAACAAGAGACCATTTTGAACGAGGATCTACTGAACTCTCCTAGACCAAAACTTCCGATTTTCTTACGTAGGGTCACGAACATCAGAAGAGCTGTTATGGTAGCCGAAACACTCGTTGCCAAAGCAAGCCCCCCGATCCCTAAGTATCGGCTGAGGATAATATTCAGAACAATGTTAATGATTACCCCCAGTGTTGCATTGATCGTAGGCGTCTTGGGGTCCTGCAAAGCATAGAATCCTCTTGATAAGACAGCTCGGAGACCTATGGCTATCATACCTGGGGAGTAATAAAACAGTGCGTTAGTCGTCATTTCAATAGCGTCCGCGGTAAAAGCGCCTCTACCAAAAAGCAGGCTCACTAATTGCCTGGAGAAGATCATGATTCCTACTGTCGCAGGGACAACCAACAGGTTGACAATTGAGATAGCTTCAGAAATCGAAGTCTTTAGTCCTCGCATGTTTCCGCTCGCGGCCATTCTTGAGATCGTGGGATACAGCACTGAGGTGATCGAGGACACAAACAGGCCCTGAACAAACCCATTAAGCCGTTGAGCATAGTTCAGCGCCGAAATGCCTCCAACAGCGATTCCAGATGCCAAGGTCCGATCAACTAAAACATTAATCTCATTAACCGATGTTCCAGCGATTACCGGCAAGGCTATTAACACCAGCTTTCTCAAATGCTCATTGTTGAGGTTCAGAATGGGCTGATGCCTGTAACCGCACTTATGTACAAAAGGCATTAGGAGCATTACCTGCGAGACGGTCGCCAAAAGACTCCCTACCGCCAATACGTAAATGCTAGTCCCGGTGCTGATAAACACAGAAGCTATGATAATGAAGTTCATAGGGAAACCTACCAGGGCCGGAACAACGAAGTTGTTGTGCAAGCGTAAGAGGCCTGCAAAAATGCTCAAAAGGGCCGAAAAAAAGACGCCAAAAATACTGATTCTGGTGAAATTTGTCGCTAGTTCAAGAGTCTCACCGGTGAAACCTGATGCAAAGAGTTTGACAATCGGGCCACTGAACTGCAGAACGAGAACTACGATTACTGACGAAAGCAAGAGCAGGGCATTACTGAGGTTACTGGTAAACTCATTGGCTTCCGAAGACCCTCTCTCCTTAAGGATCCGGCTATACATGGGCAAAAATGCTGTGGCAATCCCAGCACTAATAAAGGAAAAAATCACATATGGAATTGTCTTAGATATCAGATAGGCATCCGTTATGGCAGATGCACCGTAAACGTAAGATAGTACAGTTTCTCTACCAAATCCCAGAGCCTTAGAAATTATAGTCATGATCATCACTACAAGTGCTGCTTTTTTCACATCGAGATACCTCATTTATCCATCAATCTCTACCGTCGCCGCGACTCCTTTCAACTCTTTTTTCTTGATCCCCAGGGCACAACTTATCAGTGCAAAAAGCATGCGATTGTCGTTAATGTCCCCGGCCACAAGAGCATAGAAAAACGCGAAAAGCAACAAACCAAGAAGCTGCAGGTACACGTGATCGACTCTAGCGACAGGATAGATCAAAGCGCAAGACCCTCCCAAGGAAAGAACGAAAGCTGCACCAGCCAACCACCCTCCTTCAACGAACACCTCTGCAACAATGTTATGAGGATACTGCCACAACCCTACTTGGTTATGGAATCCGCCAAGACCTAGTCCTGCAGGATGAGATGTGCTCGCATCAAGTGAATCCACTAGGGCAATTACCCTACCGTCATTTCCCGTGGACAGAAATCCGCTTATACCCCAATGGAAAAAAACCTCTATTCGTGATCTAGTTCTCATTGGGAGAGAGAAGTAGGTTGCGGATATTAGGACTACAATCAAGAGACCAATCCCCGCTAACCTCAGCATGTGGGTAAGTCGAATACCATACACAGCTAAAGTGCTTGTTAGGACAGCCAACGGAGGGCCAACGATTCCCATTCGCTGACCAGAAATAATCAACACGAGGGTTGAACCCAGCAATAAAGCCGCGTTTAGAAACCATCTCCGGACCGTTAGAAAGGTCACTCCCAACAATACACTGACGAACCCAACCGACCGGCCCATAGCAATCACACTCGACCCAAAAGCTGTGATGTTCCACACGGCGCCTCGCCTAAGTAGAAATTGAAGTGCGACATCGGCAACCGATAGCATCCCCAAAAACACTATCGCCTTAAAAAACTCTTGCAACTCCTCTCTGCTCCGTAAGAAGAAAAACGGGCCAACTGCAACCAATAAAGTTTGAGAGAAAAAGCGGAGTGTCTTCATATGGGCGTATTGGTGCGGATTTATGTCAAATAGGACTACTGCAGGCAAGAAAGAGATAAAAAACAGCAATACATAGATCATCCTGGGATTCATTCTTCGCGACCTAAACAATTCTAACAACAAAAATCCAGCCACAACAAGGGCCATAAGGATGGTCAAATCAAACGGCACCCATGACAACCTAGGATCAGACTTAAGATAGCCTGCCTGAATAAACAAGGCATAAAACCATATTGCCAGCCTCTTACGTAGCCTCAAGAGTGGAACCTCCAAATCCGTCGTTCATCACCAAAATGTCACTTCGCACAATCATCCCGGCTCGGCTACTGCCTCTTGAGGATAGCTCTTTCCGAATAATCCGCGCTATATCCTCAGAACGCTCCCTTACTGAATGCATCGGGCTCGGACAATCCACAACGCATGGCACTTCTTGAAACCTCCACCTATGCAACCCCCAAAAACTCTTGTATAAGCGCCTTGCCGGATGACCACTTCACCATCTTACAATTCACTGCAACTCCCTACCATAAATCGTCAGAATTTCTTCCTTTACATTGTCAATATCGTACGGTTTGATTCTCTCCAAGTTTATCAAACCCATTCTCCTCTGTAGGTCTTTGTCAGCAGCCAGAGTGTTGATTGCGATAGCTAAGCCTTCCACATCATCTGGGTGAAGTAAAAAGCCTCCTTCTCCATCTTTGACTAAGTCCACATTACCGCGTACGTTTGAAGCAATGCAAGGTAATCCAGCAGACATGGCCTCCATCATTGAACGCGGAAGTCCCTCTTGGTATGTGGTAAACAAGAATATATCAGATAAGTCCAAGAGTTGTCTTATATCTCTTCTGAAACCAAGAAAGTGGACCTGTTCGCGAACATTCAACTCAACAGCCAAATCTTTTAGAGAACGCAAATCCGGCCCCTTGCCGCAGATTAGTAGATGGATCTTGCTGTTTTTGGTTTGAGCAAGGGCAGCAATGGAAGAACGGTAGTTCTTGCGGGGAATCAAGTCACCCATGGAGATCAGAATGGTGTCATCTTGCTTTAGGCCCAAGGACTCCCGAAGACTACCTTTATCAGCCCTGGCAGATCGGTACATCGATGTGGTAACGCCGACTCCGTGTACCAGATAGACATTACCATCATTACGCAATCTAAAGCGTTTGGCCGCTTCGTAATCTTCTTGGTTCATCGTTATGATTACATCAGTGAAACGCGCCATCCATCTCTCCGCCGCCTTGTAGATTACATACTTCACGAATGGCGCACCTTTATAGAAGTGAAAACCATGAGCGGTGTAAATGATCTTCGGTGTCTTCGCGATTCTACCACAAAGACGCCCCACAAAGCCTCCAATCGGCGTATTACAGTGAATAACGTCGATTTTCTCACTTCGTAAAACCTCTAACAGATTCTTGATTGCAGTATAGTTGCTCCTGAAATCAAACAGACTCCTGTAGGTGCTGGAGTTGTAAAAAGTGATGTCGTAATCGCATTTTAATTCCTGCGGTTCTATTCTGTTTATCCCCTTAAACACCTTATACCCGAGGTGCAATGCCGCTTCCACGCATGGTATACTTACGTTTGTTAGGGTCACTTTTTCTCTGCTCATCTGTTGCTCAATTGATGGTTTGCTACTATTCGAAACAAATAGGTATTTTTTCATTTGCCTACCCCTTGACCATCCCTGCGTTCCCCTGGATCCGATACTCGGTCCCGAGATTGCGCACCTTACATTGTTCGTATATCTCATGTGCAAACATCACATCGATGAAGCCTAGTCCAACAGAGTTGAAGTAGATGAACTCTCGCTCATTTTCTCGAGCTGCCAAGCTCCCAGCAATTATTTCATCCAAGTTTCCATAGATGTCATTGTCCCTCAAGAGACCCTCGTAATACATTCTGCTGATCGTCTGCGATCGGTGTTTCACGGACTCCCAGTCGTCACAGACTATTTTGTCAGCTTTCTCGACGACGGCATACTCGTCCTCCCAACCACCCACATGAATATATGTTGCTCCCTCTTTAACATAGTTCGCCTTGAGCAGCGGTTTCTGGCAACTCACAGCGGTAACGATGATATCGGCCCTCTCCGTAGCCTTGTTATGGTCGCCTTTGCACGTTACGAAGCGCACGTCAGGGTATTCCTCCTGGAGCGAGGAAACGAGCCGGCGCTCGGACGCTTCCGTTCTGGAGGACACATAACACTCTCTTATCGTTCGGACGGCGTTTATCATCCGAAAATGCATTTCCGCTTGCTCTCCCGCACCAATCAGTCCGATTACCTGTGAGTCTGCACGTGACAGATATTTAGTAGCCACAGCACCCACAGCGGCGGTCCTTAAAGCGGTACAATATGTTCCATCAATCATCGCCAACGGGTAGCCTGTTTCGATGCTGGAAAGGATGATTACTGCCGTCACATTTAACAGGGCTTTTGCTGCGTTCGATGGAAAAACGGAAACCCACTTGACACCACTGACCTTCTGGCGTAGTAGAGTGGCCGGCAAACAGTTAATGCGGTCTTGTGTTTCTTGGTCAAACACTTGAGATATCTTGTCTGGAAGCAACACGTTGCCTTGAATCTTCTCCTCAAAAGCGCGTTCCACCAACTCAAATGGTAGACTAGGTTGGTTATTAAAGATGTGCTCAACGTCCTCTCTCGAAATCAGTTGCATACGAATTGGTTGGTTGTTTACCACAAGTGCTCATCCCCTCGGTCGATATTGAATGACGAAGTCTGGAAGACGACAGATCAAGTTTACGTGCGACCATGTTTTTCCCCTTTGTGTCAATGATACGAAGAGTATCGTGTATTCCGTCAATAACACGCATACACTCCTCCAGTGAGTCAAAAACGAAATGCACAAATGCAAAAACTTGGGCCACCGTCCCCGTCGGCTTTACTTCATCTCCAACACTTTTTGTAGTTGGTACAACAACAACGTGGGGCATTGCCAGGACACTTTCAATGCCTTCTATCTTGGAAATGTGTCCGGGCAGCAAGTGTATGGAATAGATGCAGTAGTATTTCTTTGTCGGTATCGAATCGGCAAATGTAGAACCAAGCCCCTTAAGGCGACTCTCACCAGTCAATGCAAAGTGCATATCCGCTGCAACCTGATTGATCTGATAGAAATAGTCTACAGGGTGTATCGACACAGAACCACTATAGCGGTATCCAGCCTCGTTAAAGTAGAAGCCGTCGTCGTCGCAAAATACCTCCATCCAGACCGAACCTTCCCTGATCTGAAGACTGTTGTACATCGCCCGGATTCTATCCTCGTATCTTCTTCGAAACTCATCCTTCCGGTTACTTTCAAAGACATGCATCCCCGCTACATAACTGCCTTGCGCTTCATACCTAACGGGATACTTATCCTCTATTCCCGAAAAATGGATCTCACCATCGCTGAACGTGTAAAACACAACAATGCTGTCGTTATTGACAAGCCTTTCGACGATAACGGAACCAGTCGGAGAAGCGTCCCCTGCCTTCACATAGCCCGTCTTCAGTTCTGCGAAGTCATTGCATATGGAGAAACCGCTGCTTCCACTACCATCGGAGGGTTTTGTAATCACTGGGAACTGGATGTCTGCCGTCTCAGCCACTATGTCTTCTAAAGAAGCAACATATTGCTTAGCAACGGGAAGCCCGTGTTCCATGCACAGTCGCTTGAAGTTGATCTTGTTTTGGATGGCATGCCACTGGCGTTCCGTGCAGTAACAGGGCATACCTAGGTCGTTCAGGTAGCGAACGGCTGCAGAAATGACAGCCTCACTACCCCCCATATAGACTCCATCGACTCTTTGCGATCTGATGAGCTCCCTCATCTTCTCATCATCCGTTGAATCGACATCATAACACTCATCGGCTATCTCAAAGATGCCTGCATGGCGATTGTTGCCAGTTGCGAGAAGTACGATGCCGTGTTTATCCGCAAAACTCCGGATGCTGTTTTTCCATAGACTACCACCCAATAGCAGAAGACGCTTTCCCTTTAGCTGCTCCATTTCTAGTCCTTTCCGCTGCATCTAATCTCATATTTCTGGGCCAGCCCGAGAAGCTTGACTGAAACCGTGAGAACCCCAACCACGATCAAATCAGCGCACTGAGTTCATGTTTGAGCCCTCTTCTTTCCGCTACTTGCAGACCCTTGAACGCGCCTTCATTATTCGCTTCCACCAGAACCCATCCCTCAGGTGTCAAAGCTAAGTCCCAACCTACATATCGCACAGTTGGCAATACTTGAGCCATTTCCTTAACCAAGGAGACTGCTTCTTCCCATCGCGGAACCTGAAAACCTCTAAAGATTACGTTTGTCGAAGGATGGCTCCTGTAACGTTTCCCAAACGTATCAGTGCCGTCTGTATAGACAATCCCTGTCTCAGGATCAATATTGGCCAGTATGCCACCAGATCCGGTATTATCCACTATGCTACCGTCTTGGCCCACCCTCAATCGAGGTGCGAAGATGACTGTTTCCCCATCTCTGGTAATGACGTGGGGTATACGAATGGTGTTTACAGAGGATCGATTAAAGCGCGCCAAAGGCTCGTCCTGAACAATCAACGATTCTACGATTCCCGCAGAACCAGTTAGCTCCTGGTATAGTGCAGATGCTGAAGGAAATTTTCCCAAGTCGTAGAACGCAATCCCTCTGCCAGAACTTTCCGCAAGGGGCTTATAGACAAACACAGGGTTCTTCTCGACAAAGTCTTCGAATTCTCGAATGTTAGTTCGTTCCTTTGTTAAGAGCACCATTTCCCTCTTGAAATATTGCTTGTAATGCTGATAGGTAGCGTATTTATTTGTGAAGACCTCGTCATATCGGAAATCATTTAGCGCCTGATAGTAATGCAATCGGTTGAACGTTGTCAAATAGCTGTCCCGTTGGCTGTGGCTCAACGATCGAAAGTCGAAGAGAAAATACTCATCCATTGAAATTCCGTACCTATACATGCATGCCAGAATTTCTTTCTTGATACTTGCTTCATCTCGGATTTTTCCATCGCCTGAGAATGAGTCCATATTAGCTTGAAACTCGCGTTCTCCAGCCGCACAACGAAGTCTATACCGTCGAAGAAATATATAGACCACTCGCACAACTTTGCTTCGACCAGTAGCCTTCCAGACCAGATACTTAAGCCTGTTCTTCATTTACGGGATTCCTTTCCAAACGTTAATTGACCTCACTTCGTTGTAACGCGCAGACGCTGAATCGCTTGCTGACATGCATTTTCTGCCAAGTATACATCCTCGCCTTGAGCAATGACTACGCCAGCCCTATCAGCACTGCAGCTCACATCCCCAACGATGTCTCCGATCCTCTTCATCATGATGACGTCGCGCACACCAGGAATGCGTCTCGCCTGTTCTATGCCATCGATCTCGGCAATTTTGCCCCGAGGTACTTCTAGATACTTAGCCACACTTCCTTTGGAGTGCTTCCGATGCAAATCGAACCTCTCGCCGCAAGATTGATGAATCACGGCCTCAACCATATCAACGCCTGTTGACAAGGGTACAAGATGGGATGCAATAAAGTCGCCTCCCATCCTTGCACCTAGTTCAATCATTACAGGACCACTTTGCGTCACCATGATTTCAACATGAGCCGGCCCGTTGTGGATCCCTACGGCCTTTATCGCCTGGCAAGCAAGATCAGTGATGGCTACCACGGTGTTGGCACCCAGCTTGGAAGGCTGAGAATGACCCATCTCAACAAAGTGCGGGGACCCTGAGGTAATCTTGTCCGTAACAGCAAGGACATGGGGTATCCCATTTCGTACCACAACTTCAACACTAACCTCATTGCCTCTTAAGTATTCTTGAACGATGATCTTTCCACTGCGTGACTGCTGCTGGCTATACTCATACGCGCCAAACATTTCATTTTCATCATTTACTAGAACAACCCCGCGGCTACCGGAGTTGTCTGTGGGTTTCACAACACAGGGGTACTCAATAGAATCCTTCATTGAATCCAACTGATCAATAGAAGAAGATATGATGAACCACGGATGGGAAACCGCGTGCGCCTTGAATGCTTGCATCATTTCCCCTTTATCAGTTGACTTTATTGCAGTGTCCAGCGACAGCCCTGGCAAGCCAAGTGCTTCGCACGCGACTGCTATGGAGCGAACTGGCATATCTGTCGCCAGCGTCATGATACCATCCGCTTGGAACTCTACCGCAGCTTCAACGACTCTTTGTGTGTCAATTGTGCTCACACCAAAATACCGATCCGCGTATCTAATTCCAAGCGCGTCAGGATCGGAATCAACTACGCCTACGAAGTATCCTAAGGCCTTGGCTTTCTGAATCGCAGGAAGCTGCAGTATTGAAGCTCCTAAGATGAGAATGTTCTTCAATGGACCGTAATCTCCTCGCTTGATGTAGTCTTAGCATCCTGGAGGTCCATGTACACGTCCTTCCTGGAGACAACCGCCATCACCGTTTCTGCAAGAATCTGGAGGTCCAACAAAAAACTCAACCGCTGAACATACTGCGCATCATGGATGAACTTCTCTTCTTGAGAGATCGAGTTCCGGAAATACGCCTGGGTATACCCGGTAATACCAGGTCGCACTTCGTATCGCTTTCGTCGAATACCTTGGATTTTGCTGAAATCAGATGGAGGAATCGTGGGGCGTGGTCCAATGATACTCATGTCACCTTTGATCACATTTAGTAGCTGAGGTGACTCATCCAGACTGGTCTTCCTAATGAATTTACCTATCCTGGTTAACCTCGGATCGTCTGGTGCGTTATACGTTGAACCATCTTCGTTTCGAATATCAGGTGCGTCCACTTTCATGGACCGGAACTTATACATGAGAAAGGTTTTTCCATCTTTCCCGAGGCGGAGCGAGTTATAAAACACAGGCCCCCTATCTTCAAAATAGATGATCGGACTAAGGACAGTCAAAATGACCACCCAGAACGGAAGAACAATGATTGCTACTCCCAAGTCGAGTAATCGTTTGAAAAAAAGGCGATACATATCTTCACCTCATTGGTCGTAACTCACCTAAATCTTACGATCTCTAAGTGCCGTTTTTAGACTAGAGCACACATAGTCCACATCCTCATCACTTAGTTTTGTATGGAGAGGCAGAGTAATCTGGTTCTGGTACTGATTGAAAGAGTTCGGATAGTCCTTGATGTCAAATCCCAGATTCTTATAGGCAGTAAACATCGGAAGCGGCTTATAGTGTACATTTGTGGCAATTCCTGCTTCGGCCATTCTCCGAATGACTGCATTTCTCTGCTCTTCGTCAAACCCAGGAATTCTGACCATGTATAGATGACCTGTAGAAGCATAATCGTCACCATAATGCACAAGTGTCTCAACCCCCAAAGGATGCAGCAGAGAGTCGTAAAGCTCCACAATCTCTCTACGTCTCTGCAACAGCTCTTTATAGCGTTCCAGTTGGACGAGTCCCAATGCCGCCATTATGTCTGTCATGTTGCATTTGTAGGCTGGGTAGGTAATGTCGTACTCCCATGACCCCTTCTGGATTTTGGCCAGAGCATCTTTGGATTGACCGTGCAGAGAGTATTCCATGAATTCCCTATATAATCGGTCATGATCTAGCCCCTTGTGGTCAAGCCAGGTCACAGCCCCACCCTCAGCCGTTGTGAGGTTCTTAACTGCATGGAAGGAATACGTTGTGAAGTCGCCTATTTGACCGCACTTTAGGCCCTTCTGTTCGGCACCGAATGCATGGGCAGAATCCGCCAGGATTATGGGGCGTTCAAACAGACTCTGCAGCTCACTATTGGGTCGATATAAATGACTCCTGCTCTCCGCCGCAGCCACAACAGCCTCATAATCACACATTTTTCCTCCGATATCAACGGGAGAAATCGCCTTGGTATTCTCTGTAATTGCCTCGGCAAGCTGGTCATAATCCATTTCATAGGAACCGGGTGCTGTATCCACCAAGACGATCTTTGCTCCCACGTGGTGAATGACAGACGCCGATGCAGTATAGGTGTAGGCCGAAGTAATGACCTCGTCTCCAGGTCCAATTCCCAATAAGCGCAGAGTTGCTTCCATAGCCGCCGTGGCAGAATTCAGGCATACCGCCCTCCGTGTACCCACATAGCCCGCAATTTTCTCCTCAAACAGCTTGGTCTTAGGACCGGTAGTGATCCATCCGGACCTTAGAGCCTCCGTAACAGCTTCGATTTCTTTTTCTGTTATGTCAGGTGGAGAAAAGGGAATGTCTCTGAATTCCTTTGCCCTCACTCTGTACCACCCCTTTTTCTACTTGTTGCCACATCTGTTGCTGAGAATGCAAGCGTAGCCCGGCATCAACTGTAGCCGGCGTTCCTCCAAGGGCAGTCACACAAAAATAGGACTACGTCGCGGACGAGTTCCCTTAGACATACCTGTAGAAGTAAAAAAGACGACTCTGACGACTTGGTATTCTCTATTCCGTAACATGAATCCTTCTGTTTTCTTTGTAAAGATATCCTTTGTAAGTTATTCCAATGTGAGGACTACAGAGGTTCAACCCACCCGAAGATGTCTCCGCAATCGGATTTTGGAGGCATTCAACTTGATACTCCTCAAATTATTGTTCCACGTAAACACTCCTAGGTATCTCTCGTATTTCCGATAATACCCCAAGACGTCATCTCGGTCGACACCGCGATTGATGGCCTGCATAAGCCGATAGGTAAGAATCGCAGGCAATCTGTAGTCGACAAGAGCCTTTTCTACCTTGGGAACCATATTTACTCGAGGATTTGCCTGCAGACGTTGTATGGTGTCAAAGCCTTTGTCCAGCTTGTCCAGGCTAAAGGCAGACAGTCGGTTGGGGAAGAAGCCATATCGGTAGTTAGTCAGATACTCTTTCAGAAATGTAGTCTTTCTCGCCAAGGCCAGCGATTCACAGAAGAACTCAAAGTCTTCTCCGCACGATATACCTGGGGGAAACCTCAAACTATGTCCTGCTATGAGATCGCTCCTGAGCATCCAACCCGTGGTTTGGACAGCCACCTTGCCTAGGACGTATTTTAGTAGGACCCTCTTCTCAGTGAACTGGGTTCGACGGTTCCTCACCCTGTTCGGGGTCACGACCTTGTAGCCACAATAGCAAACATCACTGCCCGTAGATGAGATTTGCCTGAGCATTCTTTCCATAAAGCGCTGTTCGTAAAAGTCGTCAGAATCCAAAAAACAGACGTACTGACCCTTGGCCAGATCAAGGCCTCTATTTCGAGCCATAGCAACACCCATGTTATCTTGAAAAACATAGCGAATCGTCATACCTCGCCTCGGATACTCCTGAACAATATTCTCCGTCCGATCCGTGCTCCCATCATTGATGATCACGACCTCAAAGTGCTTATACGTTTGGTTCAAGAGGGAATCCAGCGCTTTCCCTATACTCTTTTCGCCATTGTAGACTGGAATAATGACACTTACACCCATATCCATTAAGAGTGCCACCCCTTCAGGTGTGATTAGATTTCCCCTCTAACCTCTTCGGACAGAGACTACTCCTGCAGCTCCGATCCATTTTTCGGCTGGCTGGATTCTGTACGTGCCTGGAACCTACGCCAATGTACAGCTCCCTTTGTCCAGATTGAGAAGACACTTTCGCTCCAGACAGTGTCACCGGATCTATCCCTTCAGGAAAAGCTTGATTATAACTCTCGCTGTTTAGGAACTCCTGCGTCTCTTTGGCCTTTCACTGCGACCCAAGTTCATTGTGGTGTATACAGTCTTCTAGGG
>FZPS01000183.1_pt398 | contig 15739 bp, 16 predicted proteins | sample 1817821 | NCBI WGS metagenome assembly FZPS01 (sample SAMEA104158645, study PRJEB21678) | metagenome | place: Germany | collected 2015-04-21 | reverse complement strand
TCATATAGAGGACCTTGCAAGCGCCGCAGTACGGGTGGCGGATCAGCTCTCGGTAATGACAATCAAGCGTTCTCTTTGAGGAAACAGAAGGGAAAAAGAAAGTAAAAGTAAGTAAAAAGAAATGTCTCCGGCTGTGATTATCTCTATTTTAGCGATGGGCCTCTTCCTATACCTTATAATTAGGAACGATTTCACCCGAAGCATGGTCCCTGTGGCCGCATACAGCGCCAAGGGAGCTGTTTTTACAACGGCTCTTATGGCTTTGTCCTTTTGCATCGGCCTTTTATTGTCGCAGGACACGGAATACAGTGTGTTTACATCCAAAGACCTGCTTGTGATTTGCAGCAGCACATTGCTTACAATCCTTATGTTCGCTCTGCTTTTCAAGGAGATCAGTGCCGTGCAGGCTCTTGTCGGCAGCGTATTAGGCAGATGGGTATATCTAGGCGGCGATGCCAAACTCTTTTGGCAGTTCCCTTTGGGATGGGTAACAGCCTGCATTATAGCGGGAATGCTTGCGTATATTCTCTACTCCTTTCTTCGCTCCCGACCGACGGGTTTGCATCTTTTTCGGGAGATGCCCGTTTGGGGGCTGCTGATTATGCTGGCAAGCACCGCTATGGCGATTCTTTCGGGGCTGAACCTTTCTTCGGTGATAGGCAGTCTGAATCTTATTAAAGGAGGATGGGCTATACCATCTATACTTGCAATTCTAATCTTTATTATAAGCGGCGGATATTTCAGCAGAAAATCCATGATTTATGCTGAAGACAGCTTTGATGCCAGTCCGGCCTCGGCCTTTTCCATGGTTATAGCGGTAGCGCTGACACTGGCTCTTTTCAGTTTTCCTATTATCAAGGGGATGCCGAGAATTCCGCTCTCACCGTTCCTGCTGCTGATTGCAGCGGCTAATGCATGCAAGATTTCAAGCGGTCGCATCAATAAGGATAGGGCTTATCGCTTTTTCGCCTCTTTGTTGCTGTGCCCCGCTATTGCTGCGCTTCAGGCTTATTCGGGCCTTACAGGAGCTGCCGTTGCGCTTTTTTTGGTGTTGCTGCTTCTTTTTTTAGATAATTTGCAAGCCCGCCGGATTAAATCAGAAACACTTAAGGAGAACACCAGCGAAATGACCGAAATAGCACACAGGGTAAATGAATTGCAGATTCGGGCCATGCAGCAGGAAAACACCCACCTGCAAAACCTGCTCGCCGTAAGGCGAAGCCAAATCATTGATGATGCCGAAAAGATAAGCGAACATCAGCATTTCATTGCAGAAGTATACAACTATATAGGAAAGATAGAAGCATCCCCCGAAAATGAGCGCAATGCCATGCTGCGTGATTTACGTACCAAATTGCGCTTGCGGATGAACCACAGCGAGGGCCTTGAAAAGTTTTATGCAAAGACAGAAACCCTGCATAAAGACTTCAATGCCCACCTCATAGACAAATACCCTCAACTTACTCCACAGGAAAGACGACTGGCCACATTGTTACGATTGGGATTTTCCACCAAATATATGGCAAGCCTGCTCGGCATCTCGGAAAGTAGTGTTGAGGTAGGGAGGCATAGAATGAGAAAGAAACTCGGGCTCGCCAGAAAAGATAAATTGACATATTTTATAAAGAATATTTAAAACTAAAAGAACAGTTTAAAACCAATAATACATTTTTGAAATGAAAAAAACCTCATTTATCTTCGCCGCGTTGCTCATGGCAGCCGCGCCGCTTTTTGCTCAAGAGCAAGATTACGACACCGATATTAACCAATATGGCCAAACGATGCATGTAACCCCTCTCAGGGCGGAGCAACAGGACGGAATTCTCGTTCTTCAAAATAAGAGTATCGGTTATAAATTCTGGTTCGATGTGCGAGTCCAAGGCGATGCCGCGGTTTACTGGGGGCAGGACAAAGACTTCAATCCAATCGGCAACGGAGCCAGTATGCGCCGCACCCGTTTTGCAGTGAAAGTATTGCTTGACAAGAATTGGTACGGTGAATTGGATACCGATTGGACCAGCGGCGTTTGCGAAATAAAAGATGCTTATATTGAATACATAGGTGTTCCGAACCTCTTTATTCAGGCAGGAAACTTCAAGGAGAACTTCTCCATACAGCGTAACACCACAAGCCGTTATCTGCAATTCATGGAGCGTCCTATGGTTGTAACTCTTGCACCTTCCCGCCATATGGGAATTAATGCGACCTATGATCTCGGCTACCTATGGTCGAGTCTCGGAGTATTCGGTCCCGAAGTGAAAGGCCCTGAAGAAATGGCTGCCATGGAAGACAATAACAAAGACTTCGGTCATGATGAAGGCCTTTCCTTTACCGGAAAACTCGTTGGCAGGCCTCTTTACAAAAGCGCCGTCAGCAGCTTGCATATCGGTGCGGCGGCCTCTTATCGTCAGCCCAAGGCTTCGAGCACCGATGGCTATGCAGTAGCCCGCTATTCCAGCCGCAACTCCACAAACATCAATCGCAAGAAGTATCTCGATACCGATGATATGAAGGGCATGGACCACGAACTCGCCTACACCTTCGAACTTGCCGGCCATCACAGGGGCCTTCGCTATGAGGGCGCATATCTTGCCAGGACGGCTCACTTCAACAAAAAAGTGAACGACATTGCGCCTCAAACAGCTTGGGGCTGGTATGTTCAGGCAGGTTATCTGCTCTTCGGCGGACAGCAGAATTACGATGCCTCCGGCGCCAAATACACACGCGTTAACCGTGGCGGAAAATGCGGTGACATCGAACTTTGCGCCCGTTACGAATATTGCAACTTCAATACTGCAAATTATTATGGAGGCAGCGCAGAGGCCTATACTCTCGGCCTCAACTTTTATCTGAGCAATAATGTAAAGTTTGTGCTCAATTATCAATACAATAACAACGACCGCTTTGCAAACGGCAAGGGCAAACTCTTCATAGGCCACGATGCCTCCGGCAAGCCCACCAAGGATTACACCAAAATTGTGGAAGCTCCTGGAAAGGGCGGTGTAGACTATAATATGCTCGCATTCCGTTTCGAAGTTGCCTTCTAAAAATCACAGAATTTCGAAAAAAATATAGTACATTTACAACATATCTAATATCCAAAAAATTATGAAAAAAATCGTAAGTTATTTTGCAGCGCTTTTATTAGCGACTCTTGCTCTAAGCTCCTGCGTAAAAGATACGACCTACAAAGGGGCGAGCGTTATCGAATCCTTGAATTATTCTCCCAAGCTCGTAATGGACACCGATGATGTAACCGTTACCGCTACTATCTCTTATGAAAGAGGAGGTATCACCGCCAACATAGTTTATAAGGTCGGTGAGAATTCCGAAAATTCGGTTGCTATGACCGGTCCAGCAGAGGGCGGACAATTTACCGGCGTAATTCCCGCCCAGCCCTCAGGCAGCGAAGTGACTTTCAAGGTGGTAGCCAATAATAAAGACAACATAGAGGCAGAGGCTACCGGCAGTTATACCGTTGGCGCCGCTCCGCAAGACTATACCAAGTTGAGGATCAACGAGCTTAACGGCAACGACAAATTCATCGAAATCTACAACTTCGGAACCGCTAAAATCAAGCTAGAAGGAATTAATATTTATAAAGATACCGAAGAACTCGTTTGGACTTGCGACAACAGGGAACTCGAACCCGGCGCCTATCTGGTTCTTTATTCCCATAAAGGAGCTATTCCGGAGGGTTATGACGAAGCTCTGATTTTCTCTTCCGGTCTTTCCGCCAAAAAGAATGTGCGAATCCAGCTCTTTGACCCCAGCGCCACCAGCATCGATGATGTTAACATTGTAAATCATCCGGGCGTAGAATATCCCGGCTCTTTCGGTCTCAATGCTGATGGAAAGTGGTATGTTCAAGACACCCCGACTCCCGGCGCAGTCAATATTGATGGAACCGAGAGCATGGAAGGCTGGTTTTAAGTTTTAATTGACATTTTATACTTTTAAATTACTTTCGCATGTGCCCCGCACGCGCGAAAGTAGATAAATTAACAATTATGGCAGAGCTGAAAATAGGCGAGGAAAGCAAGCCCCGCTTCGAATTCAGGAGCTTCGGCCAATGCTTTTGCGAAGCTCACAAAAGGATGGCTCGTTTGAGTGTACCCGTGCCCGAAAAGGTATGGGAGCGCAGCAGCGATGAGATTTATATAATTTCCCGCAAGAACGACATCAACAACACCAAAATTCGTAACGGCAAGATGGACATCAAGACCTTTGTGCAGAGCAAAGACGGTCTGGAGCAGTGGAATCCGCTTATGAAGGGAGAATTCCCCATCAGCAGAGAGGTATTGGAAAAAGAAGTTTTCCCCGCCTTTATGGTGGAGATGCCCAAACTTGTCAAAGACACTTATACTCTCGAGGAATTCCTTTCTATGGTAAAGGCGAATCCCGACCTTGCCGCCGTCCGCGTGCATAAGCAACGCTTTGGCTATATGGTAAACGGTACCATTTGCGAGTGGGGCAATGTGCTTATCAACGGCGCCAAGGTGCAAACCATCAACAGCGAATCCACCGAAATCGAGGATATAAAGAAGACTATTGCAGATTGCCATCTCGAAGGTGTGGAGAATATTAATTATCTCCAAGCCATCAAACGGGTGATAGGCATGTCCGACAAACCCCTTGCAAACGAGTAGCTTTATGGCAAACATCGAAATCGAAAAAAAATTCCTCGTGAAGGGCGACTTTAAGAAAGACGCCTTCAAGGCTACCCGCATCACCCAAGGATATCTTTCCAGTGTGCCAGAAAGAACGGTGCGCGTAAGAGTCAAAGGCGACAAGGGCTTCATTACCATTAAGGGAATAGGCAATGCTTCCGGAGCGGCCCGCTTCGAATGGGAGAAGGAAATTCCTGTGGAAGAAGTGAAGGCCCTGCTGGATATTTGCGAGCCGGGGGTTATTGATAAGACCCGCTATTTGGTGAAGAATGCCGATGGAGTCCACACTTGGGAGGTGGATGAGTTTTATGGAGAAAATGAAGGCCTGACACTTGCCGAGATTGAGCTGGCAGGAGAAGACGATAAGTTCGACAAGCCCTCCTGGCTTGGAGAAGAAGTTACCGGCGATGCCAGATATTATAACTCCATGCTCATGAAAAACCCATATAAAAATTGGAAATAATATTGTGAAGAGGCTATGGTTTGCATTTGCGTTTTTGTTTCCGGCATACTCCTGTGTGAAGGATGCTTATGCGCCGGAACAAGCAAGGCCCGTAGCTGATTCGGATGTTACCGTATGGGATGCGGGGATTCCCGACTTCTCCGGAGTATGTGTAAGCTACGATAAAAGCTTCCTTTGGGGAGTCAGCAACTCCGAAGGCATTTACAAATTGGATTTTGAAGGCAATATCATAGAGCATACTCTTGATGTTACCAATGATTTTGAAGGGATTACGGTAGACAGGGCAAACGGAAACATCTATCTGGTCGAAGAAACAGATGTAAAGAAAACAAAAAACTCTAATACCATCTACCGCTTTAATCCCGACACCAAGGCTCTCGATATTATCTATCAGGTAGAAATCTCCAATAGTATAAGCAATAAGGGACTTGAAGGAATTGCGGTTGTGGGCGGAGAGATTTGGGCGGGCAATCAGGATGTCTGATGCACAGAAGGGCCGTATTGTTAATTTCTCGAAAGAAGGTAATATAATAAAGACTTATTCAACCGAATCTATTATCCGCAAGCCCGAAGGAATTGCTTTAGACAAAGACCGTAATTGCATTTGGCTCTGTTGCGATGACACCGGACAACTTGCAAAGATGAAATATCAGTTTTAGAAATTATGGCAGAAGACACGAAAACAATAACGCAGAACCAGGCGTTCGACCCGCTCGATATGAACAATTATCGTATCGAGAAACTCCCGAAGATGGAAAAATCGGGTTTCGAAAAGCTGATGTCCAAACTTGGCATTCCATTGGCCGTCATTGCTTTCGTGCTCATTTACTGGTTCTCGGGAATATCCTTCTTGGATAATCTTTCAGAGACATCCGTAAGCGGAAAAGCGCTGGCTCGTTTAAACGAGATAGGGCTTACGGAGTTTATTCGCAGCAATTATGCCATGCTGGCGATATTCACGGCGGCTCTGATTCTTTGGATAACGGAGGCGATACCGAATTATCTTACCTCCTTATTCGTAGTTTTAGGTATCGTGCTGTGCGGAGTGACTTCTCAAAAAGAGGCCTTCGCACAGCTCGGACACCCCGTAATGTGGCTGAACATTCTAAGTTTCATCTTGGCGAGCATGCTTGTGAAGACCAAATTTGCAAAGAGACTGGCTTTGGGCTTTGTGCTCAAGTTCGGCAAAAATGCAAAAAGCACTTTATGGAGCTTCCTAGCCATCAACCTGATACTCAGCATGTTCATCTCCGCCACTACGGTAAAGGCCGCCATCATGCTGCCCATAATGATGACTGTTTGCGCCATATATGGGGCTTACGGAGGCAATCGCAATAACTTTGGCCGGAATCTCGTGATTCAAGAGCTGTTTCAGGTCAATCTCGGCGCCAGCGCTTTCCTCACCGGCTCCGGAGCGCATCTGCTGGCAATATCCCTTATTTTTGGCGCGACGACATCAGAATTCGGCTATACCGATTGGCTGAAAACCTGCGCCCCCTTAAGTCTGCTGATTTTGGTTTTGGGTCTGACGCTGAGCATGTATGTCTTCTTCCCGATGAAGAAAGAGGAACAAAAGCCTCAGATAGAGGGCGGTATGGAGCGCTTGCGCGCTGAGTTGGCGGCTATGGGGAAGATGACAACGGAAGAGTGGAAAGCGGTGATTATTTTCGGCGGCGTCCTGCTTATGTGGTGCACCGACAGTCTTCACGGGGTGGATGCCACAACGGTAGCTTTGATAGGAGCGGTAATAGCGCTTATGCCCGGTATCGGAGTGGTTAAGTGGAATGATGTGGATATTCCCTGGCACCTGATGATTTTCAGTTGCGGAGCTTATGCGCTCGGCGCAGGTCTCAATACGACAAATTTGCCCGGAACTCTTGTAAACGCTCTCTTTGACTCTCTCGGGATAGGTGACGGTACGCCTTTCTGGGTGCTGTATGTAATAGTTACGTTCTGCATGATGTATTCCGGTCTTATTTTTCAGAGCAAAACCATACGCACAATGATTTTCGTGCCTATTGCGATGGGAATCGCCCAGAGATTCGGCTATCCGGTTATCAGCCTTGCGCTTCCGGTGGCGATGCTCACAGAACACTGCTATGCTCTGCCTTTCAACAGCAAACCCGCTCTTCTGCTCTATTCCACCAATCAGTACAGCATTACGGATGCCTTCAAATATGGCATTACCCTAATGACTATCTCGTGGTTCCTTATACTGGTTTGGGGTCAAACCGTCTTAAAGTGGCTGGGAATTACTCCGGGTTTGTTTTAGAGCTTGATTTGTTTTGAAATCTTTTTCAACATTGAACATACAATAATTGTTGAGGGGGGAATTTGTAAAAAAAATTATTCGACATATTATGACAAATGAATTTATTATAAGGATTATTATAGCAGGTTTGCTTGGAGGTCTTATCGGCTTCGAGCGTGAGTGCCGTTTAAAAGAGGCCGGTTTGCGCACCCACTTTTTAGTGGCTCTCGGCTCAGCCCTCTTCATGATTATATCCCAATATGGTTTCAGGGAAGTGGAAGCGTTCCGTTTCGATGTCTCCCGCGTTGCCGCCCAAGTGGTTACCGGTATCGGCTTCATAGGCGCCGGCATCATTATCTTCCAAAAGAATTCCGTTCGCGGGCTTACTACCGCCGCAGGCCTTTGGGTAACGGCGGCAATCGGTCTCGGTTGCGGCGGAGGCATGTTTATACTCTCGGCCGTGACCACCCTGTTAGTGATTGTAGTGTTGGAGGTTACTCACTTCCTGCTTCCGCAATTCGGAGAGAGGCCTGTCACTGTAACATTCGCCGCCCCTTCCAAAGCAGTTATCCTCGAGGTGATAAAATCTTTCAGGTCACGCAAGATTCATGTTTCCTACTATTCCATTATGAGGACGGAAGAAAATGGTTTTGTTTCCCCGGAAGGCGATTTTGGGAAGCTGCCAGAAGAGGAACTAAGTCCGTCAACTAAAGGCGTTAAGCCGGAGCCCAATCTTTACAAGATAATAGTGGATGTTAAAATCCGCCAAGAGAACTACGTTGCTACGCTCAGCAAACTCTTCGAGGAAATCCCCGGAGTCACCTTCCTCGGCATAGAATAAGTTTTTAGCTTTTTCCTCGTGGCTACTCGCCTTCGATGCGGTCCGCTTAGAATGGAATAAAGAAATTCTCTTTGTAAATAAGCAATAATTTTTAGTCAAATTCTCTTATTTTGAATATTTTTGTGAAAATAAGACTAATATTATTTGCTTATTTGCAATAAAATTGCAATTTTTGCATATAAATAACCATTGTATTTTACTTCGATATGGAATATACAGAATTGTTAGAGCGTCAGATTATCGGTAGATTAAGAATTGATAATCCATGGTGGACTGAAGGAGAAATACCATCATTTTATAAGAAAATGACTCCAAGATTATATATGGATATTTTTTATCCATTAGTATCTGACCTGGCTTTGAAGAGGGCCGTTATCTTGATGGGGCCAAGACGTGTTGGTAAGACGGTAATGCTGTATCATACGATTCAGCGACTGATAGATGAGGGGGTGAATGCGCAAAATATCATTTATATTTCGGTAGAGACTCCTATCTATAATAAGATAGATCTGGAACACCTGTTCAACCTGTCAAAGCAGACATTAGCCAAATCGATGGATAAGATGGAGGAGTTTTATGTTTTCTACGACGAGATTCAATATTTGAAGGAATGGGAGGTTAGCCTGAAGTCGCTTGTAGATACATACAAAAATGTGAAGTTTGTTGCCAGTGGATCAGCTGCAGCTCAGTTGAAAAAACTAAGTGATGAAAGTGGTGCCGGCAGATTTACCGACTTTAATCTCCCCCCATTGACTTTTCATGAGTATATACATCTGAAAGGTTATGAGCAATTAATGATTCCGAAACAAATGGCTTTGGGGGGAGGATTGTCGGACTACTATGGTACAGTAGATGTGGATAAACTAAACAATTTATTTGTTGATTATATAAACTATGGTGGTTATCCCGAAGTGGTATTTAACGAGAAGATTCGAGAGAATCCAGGGCAGTTCATTCGGCATGACATTATTGATAAGGTACTTTTGAGAGATTTACCCAGCTTGTATGGTATACAAGACGTACAGGAGTTGAACTCGCTTTTTACTATGATTGCGTACCATTCGGGTTGTCAGTTTTCTTATGAGACAATGTCGAAGGAATCCGGAGTGCGGAAAGACCTACTAAGGAAGTATATTGAATATTTGGAGGCCGCTTTCCTTATAAAAGTTATACACAGGACTGATGATACAGCCAAGAAATATCAGAGAGAGGTGAGTTTCAAGATTTATTTGACTAACCCTTCGCTTAGGTGTGCTCTGTTTCAGCCTATTCGTGTTACAGATGATGAGATAGGTGATCTGGTGGAGACGGCTGTTTTTGCACAGTGGATTCCCAGACAAGGCGTAGATATATCGTATGCAAACTGGCGAATGAACAATAGAGAGCAAGGTGAAGTGGATATTGTAGGCATGGATGTCGCTCTTCAGAAGCCGCAGTGGGGCGTGGAAATCAAGTGGAGTGACAGATATGTGGGGCTTCCTGGAGAATTGACTTCGCTATTATGGTTTTTATCTAAGAACAAACTAAGAGAAGCTATTGTGACGACAGAAACATTGACAGCTGATAAGGAGATGGATAGTGTTACTCTGCATTTTATTCCTGTTGCATGTTATGCCTATACGGTAGGTAAGAATACGCTGAATCGTACGCAGCAGATGTACGGATTGTAAGTAATTATGTCGCCTTGATGAATTTGCAAATTAACTCGCAACCCGTTGAGAATAAGCGATTTGGAGCTGAAAAACAAGATGTGCCGGCAGGCGGTGACAGTGTTTCTATTGTTGTAGCAAGTTAAAGCCTTCGCTGCGCCATTCGGACATGCTGCCGTCAGGGTTGGAGAAAATCAGGCATCCTTCGAGGTCGGGACGGGAAGCAATGAATTGTTGCGAGGCCTCCAAACCTATCACCATGCAATATGTGGCGTATGCGTCTGCCGCTTCTGCGGTAGGCGCAACAATGCTTGCGCTAAGCAGAGTGTTATTGGCCGGATAGCCTGTTTTTGGGTTGATGGTGTGAGAGTATTTGACTCCATCCCGGATATAAAATTTGCGATAATTACCGCTTGTAACGATTCCCTGGCCATTTCCTGTTGTCTCCGATTGCCAAATCCCGCTCAGGTCGGATCCGGGGGAGATATTGCCGTCTACAGGCCGGTCTATGCCCACCTTCCAAGCCTGGCCTTTAGGGTTGAAGCCGCGGCACCAAATCTCACCGATATCCACCAACATATCCCACGCTCCAATCGATGCCAAGAATCTTGCAACTGTGTCACAGCTGTATCCTTGCGCCACCGCATTGAAATTCAGTTGTGGCAGGCCGGAATCTTGCTGAGGCGAGCCGGAGGCATTATCTTGCCAATCGAGCGGATTAAAGCGTCCAGCCACCTTTTTTGTGTTATAGTCTGCAATAAGCCTTTTCGCACAAATGCGTCCGTCCGGCATAAGCGCCTCTTCCATTGTGGGGACCAAATGACCCATTCCGCTTATCGCCAGCGCTTTCCTTATCTGCTCCGCATCGGGCAGAGAATCATTCTTGAAGCCGAAGCCCCAAATATCGAAAACCGGCCCTGCGGCTATATCTACCGCCCCTTCTGTTTCTACCCAATAATTATAGCTTCGTTTATATATCTCCCGGAGCATTCCCGATGGAGTTATGGTGTCGCCCGCATTCAGACGTGAAAGCTGAGAGCGCTTGTTGTATCCGCTGAGAGTGGTGTCAACGTCTTGCAGGATGGCTTCGATTCCTTTTTGCACCTCCGTCGGACGCATTTTTACGCCGGAAGTATTGTATTTTACGCTCCAAGTTCCTCCTTGGGCATAGCCCTTCAAATGCACATATCTTTGCGTTTCGCAGCCGCTGATAAGGGCTACACCCAAGAGGGCTGCGAATATCCCCGGCGTAAAGATTTTGTGTTTTCTATTTGATTTTTCCGGAAGCATGATTATTAGAACTTGGCAGATGCTTATTGCAACTTAACTTATCTTAGGATTTAACAGATTTTTAGAAGTAACGGGTGCTTTGTTTTTGCTTAATGCGCTTTGTGTTAGACTTGACGATTTTTAATCATAATGTCGACAAATACACTGCTTCGGCGGCAGTGATGGCGGCGGTTTCTATGCGGAAACGGGAACTTCCGAGCGTTATGGGAATAAAACCTGCGGCCATTGCGGCACGAACTTCCTCAGGACTGAAATCCCCTTCCGGCCCAATCAGAATCACAATTTTTGGCTTTGAGCATTTTTTGTCGCCAGATGTCTCATTCAAAAATATTTTTATCTCCTCCATTATATTGGTCCGCGGATGCACCTCATCGGAGCAATAACCTATAAGTCGAAGCTCTTCTACCTTCCGGCAAGAGTTCTCTATAAACTCCATTACGGTTTTCGGCTCTGTAAGCGTAGGGATGGCTCCTTTCAACGACTGCTTTGTGGCAGAAAGAAGAATTCGCTTGAGCCTGTCGAGTTTGAGCACGCGGCGTTCGGAGCGTTCTCCAATTACGGGCGCAAGCACATCTATCCCAAGCTCGGTAAGCTTTTCGGCCATCCATTCATATCGGTCGAGATTTTTTGTCGGGCAGACGGCTAAAGTCAGATGATATGGATGCCCGCCCCAGTCCGTTTCGGCGCCTTCAATGCGCGCCCAAACTTTCTCCGGTCCCTTTTTTCGGTTTGCCTTAGAGCCTTTCGCACCCTTGGCGGCTTTACTCTTTCCTTCTGATAAGCCGCCATAATCTTCATCGAGCAGAATGCAATGGTACAGGGTGCCCCGTCCGTCTATCACCTTAATCGAATCCCCCGCCTTATGCCTAAGCACCTGCATACAATGAGCGGTTTCATCGGCATCCATGCAGAGAACATCTTCTCTAATATCTTCCGAATAAAAAATCTCCATTATTAGAATCTGATAACTTTTACCTCCCCATTTACTCCAAGCTTTATTATTTGGGAAGATTTCCCTGTCGCACTGTCGTCAAAACGTATTTTTCCCCTCTCCTCTACAATAAAACTCTCCGGAACCACATAATCCACGCCCTCTATAATTTCTTTAGAAATCTCGCTGAAACGGCTTGGTGCGGGCTCTCCGGAAATGTTGGCAGAGGTCGAAACCAAAGGTTTGCGGAGCTTGTAAATCAATTTATTACAGAAAATAGCTCCGGCAGAATTAACTATAGGAATACGTATTCCGACACTGCCATCTTCCGCAACCACCGACAGCGCCAAGCCAAAGCTTGTTCCTTTCGCCGCCCCTCCTTTCGAATCCGCCACTATCGCCCCGGGATAAATTATCGTCATCGGGGCATCATTAACCTCTACCAAATCTATTGCTATCGGGGGAATAATATCTATATACCTCGCCACCATATCGAGGTCGGAGGCTAACAGTATCAGCGATTTTGCCTCATTGCGCTTTTTGAGGGCGAGCACCTTACGCACCGCCTCCTCATTGCACGCATCGCAACCTATACCCCAAATGGTGTCGGTGGGGTAGAGAATGATGCCTCCGCGCTTAAGTACATCTAAGGCTTCGCTAATTATATCTGCTATGTTCATAAAAATCTCCCCTTACATTATTTGCCGGCGGCCGCCTATCGGTCAAGCAAGTGCTCTTACACAGCACCGATAAAGCGCCCGGAATCTACCATCCCTGATTATAGAGAGTGCCTTTTTTCCTCCAATAACGCATCAGCAGCCACCCTACAAGTGCGCCTCCCAAATGAGCGAAATGCGCTACTCTGTCCGCTGTTCCCGTTACGCCGATAAGCAATTCTATCGCCAAGAATATTGTCACCATCCATTTTGCCGGAAGCGAAATCGGCGGGAATATCAGCATCAATCTGTTTTGCGGATAAAGGAATGCATATGAGAGCAGCACACCGTAAACCGCCCCCGAAGCTCCTACCGTCGGTATCATTTTCAAGCGCCCGTAAGCGGTTGCGGCAGTAGAAACGCCTTCCGCCATCTGATTCATATAAGACGCCACCCTGATAGCTTGCACCCCTGTATGAAGCGCCGCTGCTCCGAGTCCGCATAAAAAATAGAACAGCAGGAACTTGCGCGAACCGATAGTCCTTTCCACCGCAATGCCGAAAATAAACAGGGCGTACATATTAAAGAAAATATGCCAAAATCCGCCATGCATAAACATGTGTGTAATGGGCTGCCACCAACGGAAAAAGCTTGAAGTCGGATAGAAAAGCCCGAAGGTGCCAATCATGAAATCTTCGTTGATTAGCGTTGCGAGGAAAATCAAGGTGTTGATAATGATTATATTAAGCGTCACAGGCGGAATTTGCGGACGGCTTTGTCTATAGTAATATTGCATATTAAAATTTTTTGTCCAATTCTTCAACAGAAACTATGCCGAGAATTCGTTTTCCGGAGGGAGTAAGTTCGGCATTTTCGCAAGCAAAAAGAGCATCAATCAGGGCTTGCCCTTCCTCCGGGCTGTTTATACTGAAATTAAGAGATTCGAGTGTGGCGAATTTTGCCGCATAGGAAGCAAAAACCGCATCCTGAAGGCCCCCGACAGGGGTGTCGGAAAGAATCAAAATCATATCCTGCACCATTTGCTGTACTTTTCCGGGCTCGCAAGAAAGACCTTCAGGCACGGCATTCACCACTACTGTATCATTTCCGAAGGGGGTAATGTCAAAGCCGAGAGAAGTAAGATAATTTGCGTTGCTTTCGAATAGCAGGCATGCCTGTGTACCGACCTGTACCGAAACGGGGAAAAGAGCCCGTTGGGAGACATGTTCGTTGCAGGATAAGGCCCTTAGCGATTTTTCGTAGGCAACCCGTTCAACTGCACGCCGGATATTAACTACCATCAGCCCCGAAGCGGCCGTTCCTACAAGATATTTCCCTTTGACTATAAGGAGCTTTGGGGTTTGAGGAAAGAGTTTGGAGAAGTCTTGTCCTTGTGTATGATGAGCGCCTCCGGCTTCAAGTTCGCCAGGAGAGCCGAAAACATCGGACCCGGGAAAACCCAAACCTTCATTTTCGAAACCAATATTGCCGCTTGCGAAGGGGTCATAAGTCGGGTCTATTTGCGGCATAGGTTCTTTTATTTGCCCGTGAACTGCATCAAAATGCCGTCCGATTATCGGCATCTGCACCCCGGCGGCTGCATCGAAGTCAATGCCATCGCCAAAGGCATTGCGCCCGAGGGTTTCTTTTACGCATGCATAAAGAGTTTGATATACAACGCTTTCCTCTTCGAATTTAACCTCGTTTTTGGTCGGGGAGATATTTACATCTACCGTTGACGGGTCGACTGTCAGCCAAATGAACCAAGACGGCATTGTGTCTTTGACAATGAAGCCTTCATAGCCTTTTAGTATGGCTTTACGCAGATACGGGCTTGAAAAATATCTGCCATTCACGAAAAAGTATTGATGGGCCACCGTTTTTCTGGCGCTTTGCGGACGGGCGAGAAAGCCGGAAACAGTAAGCGTGGTGGTTTCGTTGTAAAGGTCCACCACATCCTCCGCGACATTAGAACCCATAAGGTCTAATATTCTGAATTTGAGCGATTTGGCCGGTCGCAATACGAAAAGGTCGCGGTCATCCGAGCGAAGCGAGAAAGCAATTGAGGGCTGAGTAAGCGCTATTCTTGTAAACGCTTCCACTATGTGTCTGAGCTCCACCTTATCCGATTTAAGGAATTTTCGTCTGGCGGGAGTGTTGTAAAAAAGATTCCGTACAGCGAAATTGCTCCCTACAGGGGCTGCCACGGAAGAGGTTTTAACAGCGCCATGATCTTGTACAATCACTTGGGTGGCAGTTTCGTCTTGCTTGCGACGGGTGCGAAGGGTAAGCTCCGCAATAGCTGCAATGCTGGCTAAAGCCTCTCCTCTGAAACCATAACTTTCTATTGCAGACAGGTCATCTATAGTGGAGATTTTTGAGGTGGCATGCCTCTCGAAGCATAAAACAGCATCTGCCGGACTCATGCCGATACCGTTGTCTATCACCTGAATCAGAGTGCGTCCGGCATCAGATATAATCACTTTTATATCGGTCGCACCGGCATCCACCGCATTTTCCATCAACTCTTTAACTACCGAAGCCGGTCTTTGCACAACTTCGCCTGCGGCAATCATATTGGCGAGCTGTACCGGTAAAACGTGCAGTTTACTCATTTGACGAACAGGTATGGATAGAGTTTAAGGATCAAGAAAAGGATGGCGGCAATGAGAAGCAGGGTGATTATTCCTATTATAGTTTGTACAGTCTTCATGGGGGTACGAGTTTTTTTGTAAGCTCCACCCCTTAAAGACCCGCGTATACTGCTTCCGGGTGCATGTTTTTCTTCTTTTTCCTCTTTGAGTTCAGCGGCTCTTTGGCGGCGCCTTTCCTTTTCGGCGTCGTAATATATAGGCTTACGGTTGAACACTCTGTGTTCTGATATTCCAAAAAAATTGAATAATGCCATAGTTTACAAAAATAGTGAAATTTTGCGTAATTTTGTAGGGTTATGGATTTTAGAATAGGACAAGGATATGATGTGCATAA